>Ga0209225_1000802_pt1 | contig 33674 bp, 28 predicted proteins | sample WasSprMetagenome_FD_184732 | JGI IMG/M metagenome (GOLD analysis project Ga0209225, IMG submission 184732) | Sulfidic aquatic microbial communities from Washburn Spring, Yellowstone National Park, USA - WS (SPAdes) (version 3) | ecosystem: Environmental > Aquatic > Thermal springs > Hot (42-90C)... | reverse complement strand
TTATACGTTTTAAGGGATATTTTAGGGATAGAATATGCCTGAGATAAGGGTAACAGTCAGCGAGAAGTTCGACAAGCTATTAGAAGAGCTCTTAGAGACCGGGCTGTTCTCTTCGAAGGCCGACATATTGAGGTTTGCGACCATAATGTATCTCAAGGAGCTGGGCTTCATAGGCGGGCGTAAAGCCGAAGCGGGGAGCACTCCCACTCCGAAGTCTAAGCCTGAAGGTCAAAGTCCATAGTGGAGGCCTCATGAGCCTTCCAAACGCGTCTAGTCACTCAGCCACCTTAGACTTTGCGTAGAAGCACTCTCTATTATGGCAGTTCTCAGCCAGGTTGCAGGTCCAAGTCAGCGTGAAGCCTCCGCCATTTACCCTAACCTTTATAGGGGCTAAAACTATAGACCTACGTCTGCGGTCGCCGTTGCTATCCGTGAAGCCTTCACAAATACCCATACTGGGCTGAACAGCGATTGAAACAGACAACACCTCCAACAGGCATTAGGGAAAAAATAAAATGGGAGTTTTTAGAATGGGTAGAAGAACCTTACCTTATCGTTTTACATATACGCCGTATTTTCTGCCGGCTCTGTACATGGCTATGGCGTTGGATGGTTTAACGCCTCTATGTATGGAGTTTGACGATGATAGTATGTAGCCGCCTCCAGGTGCTGCTAGGTTTATCCTCTCCTTAACCTCCCTCACTACGTCTTCCTCACTTCCAAACGGTAGTGTGTGGGATACGTCTATGTTCCCTATGAGGCATATTCTGTCTCCGTACTTCTCCTTCACGTACCCTATATCCATACCTGCTTGGGGCTCTATGGCATGCCACCCATCTATCCCAGTGCTAACCATGTCGTCGAGTATTGGGTAGACGTTTCCGTCGCAGTGGACGAATACTATAGCCCCCTTCCTCTTAAATGCCCGAACCTGCCTCTCCAGCGTGGGTGTTATGAATTCGTGGAATAGCTTGGGCGAAAGCATGGGTCCGGACACATAGCCGCTGTCGTTGCTTATCTCTATAACGTCAACCCCCATGTCTATGGTTGCTTTACCTATTTCAATGCTGAAGTCTACGACCATGTTTATCAACCTCCTGGCGAGGTTTGGATAGCGGAACATGAGCACTATCAGGTTGGGGAGCGATATCACCTCCTCTATCGTGTATTCTAAGCCTCCTCCAACCTCTATCACAGCTGGCATATCGTACTTATGAGCCTCTTCAACTAAAGCCTTTACATGGTCGAGCCTACCGGGGGCATGTGGATCCGGGTACACATACTTCTCAGCGTCTTCAGGCGTTTTAACAGGGTAGTCTACTATCCATGTTTGGTGGCTTTTTGGAGAATGGCGGTGAATGGCCCCGGTCTCCGTTATGAAGGTTTGTTCATCTATCCTGGTTGGTTTCCAACCGTATGGAGGAGCTGCTCCCCATATGGGTGACATGTCAAGCCCAAGCCTCCTATAGCACTTTATCTGAGCCTCTGCGAGGAGCTTCGCTCTTCTAATCCTATCCTCTTCCTCGGATACTGGTGTTTTTGTTAGAAACTCGTTCAAGTAGTCGTCTAGGCTACAGCCTATGACTGCCTCATAAACGCCGTCGTTTGTTATCCAACCCTCCCATAATGGGACTCTATCAGGCTCCTCAAGGCTGAAAGCCCTAAACACCCTCTCCATAGGCTTCATGTAGATCACACCCCATTATATGAGCAATCATCTGTAAGGGTACTCGCCGTACTTCCTACATATGCGTATCATATGCATGTAGTTTTCCAGGTTCATGTAGTTGGTTATGGAGTTTCCCGAACCCAATGCATATCCGCCTCCAGGTGCACAGCTTTGGATTATACCTAGGACGTAGCTTTTAAGCTCGTCTGGTGGGAGACGTGTTAACTTATCCACGTCCACACCGCCTAAGATTGCCATTCTATCTCCATACTTTTCCTTAGCCTCCTTTACAGATGCAAACGGCTCCTGGTATGAATGTTTACCGTCAACCCTTATCTCTATCAAATCGTTCATGATTGCTTCAAGGTTTCCGCAGGAGTGTAGGATGAAGGGCTTACCGTGTTTATGGGCCACCTCGACGAACTTCTTATACCATGGGAGGACGTATTTATGAATGTGCCTTGGAGACATCATAGTACCCTTCTTATAGCCTAGGTCGTCTCCAAGCGAGAGAGCCCCTACATGATCAAACTCTGCAACATACCTGTAGAACTCCAAATAGATCTCTCCAACTCTATCGAATAGGCGGCTTATAAGCTTCTCATCCTTATAGAGCGATATTAGAAAAGGCTGTAAGCCCATAAGCCATGAGGATATTTCGAAAAGACCTCCAGGACCCACACCACATATCACTTTCACACCATCAGGTAGGTTTTTACAAAGCTCCTTGAGTAGCGTGTAGTCGACAGCCTTTGGATCTGATGGGTCTGGAAGCATCTCCAAGTCTGAAGTAGTCTTAATAACGCCTTCAGTCTCGTTCATCCAGCTCCTAACGCTGCCACGTGCACCTGATAAAGCCGCAACATCCTTTGCAACTCTTCTCTTCAGAGGGGGGAAGTTCACGGAAACCTCCATGGGGATGTAGTCGTATCCAAGGCCTATGAAAAACTTCTTAACCATGTCTATGTATAGGCTCCTATGCCCCTCTCTGCTGAAGTCTAAGTTGACGATGGGATTACCTGTTAAAGCCTCCACAACCTCTAAGTCAACGTAGAGCTCGAAGAGAGGTATACGATCGGGCTCCTCAAGCATCAAGACTTTAAGAATCCTATCGAAGTCTGGCTTCCCCATAAACTATCACCGTTAAAAAATGGGAGATGTTTAAAACGGTATGAAGAACCTTATCGTCCCAACGATTGCCCCTATGAAATAGCCTAAAGTCACTCCTGCGAGGAAGCCGCCTACAGCCGGAGCACCATAGTTTTCATACGCTCTGCTTCCACCCACTTTAAGGGTTATCCATTTAACTATCCAAGCCGCTAAGAAACAGTTCCAGCTACCGAACCATATGGCGCTGAAAGACGTCGCTATCAAGAAGCCTAAGGGGTGTATTGGCCACCATATGAACCTAGCCCTTACAAGCGAGAGGACGACGGTTATTATGAAGCCCGCAATAGACGCTCCAAATATGTCGTTTGTAGGCGGTGCTAAATGCCACACGTCGAAGGAGTTGTCGCATAAATGGGCTATGTCACAGCCACCCCATACTGGTACGCGGCCAATTCCAAGAAAGTTTGCAATGAACACTCTACCGATCACAGCTGTAGGTGCTGCTAAAAGTACTGAAAGAACTGTGAGCAAGTATATGTCTTTTAGCCTTGTACGGGTTAGCCTAGCCATCGCAAAGCTCTGTATGGTCACTAGACCCCCCAAAGTTACCCCCTGAGCTGGATGGTTCATTCCAGGCCCCATAAACGTACGGGACATTATCCAATCCGTCGTGTAGTTCTGAGGCTCAGGTTGGACGAAGTAGAAGGGCCAGTGTTCCCAAGCCACGTTACGGGAGTTCATGTACATGAAACCTGTGTGGCCGAATATGTAGGCGTTTGCAAGCATGTTCACAAACGCACCTACTACAAGTATTGCTAGAGCCGGACCCAAGCTTATTCCAGCGATAGACATGAATATCATCAGAACTATGGCGGATACTGCGACAATTATGTAGATTGTTCTGTAGCTGAAGACTTCTCCTTTCTCAAACTCCGACCTCTTACGTAGTGCGGCTCTTATAGTGTCTGCTAGGTAGCTTCTTGAGTAGAATAGCATCATCACGACTATGGCAACAACGCCGCCAATCATGCTCTGATAGAGCCAGTAGAAAGGTGGACCCCAAGCGAAAGAGTTAGATGCTACATTCCCTCCCCATGTTCTACAGCAACCGGTTAGACTTAGAATACCCGTGTAGTAGCCCATGGTATAGGCTACCTGTTCAAGTATCATCATTATAAGGGTGAATAGGGCGACTGTAAACGTCACATCTAGAGGGGCGAGGTAGAACATTCCAAAGCTCAGTGGATCCTTAGACCATTTAGCCCAGTGTACTACGACGGATGCTATCGGATCCGTAGTCGGGTCTGCGAAGACACAGCCCTGCGGGCTTGTATTCTTCCTCCACGCGTATAAATCAGGCCACCAAGGAAATAGCGTCGTTAATAGGATTTGAAGCACAAATACTATGCCCAAGATAAAGCCGATTAGGTATGGTATTGTGGTTCTAGCCTCTTCTGGACGGTGTTCGATGAGCTTTATAGTCTCATAGGTTGCTAGTACATGGGGGAATGGTACTCTTTCTACGTCTATCCATCGCCGTCTGAATACGAGCATGACGCTTGATGTGAAGAAGAAGAAAACGTAAAGGTATATCGTCCAGAATAGTATTGTGGGGCCCCAAGCAGCCCAATCGATGGCGATGCCAACGCCTCGAGCCATCCCTGTAATAGCCTCAGATGGAGGAGTCCACCACCACGACTCCATCAACGCTCTAAGATCGGGAGATGAATACAGATACGTTCTGGTAAAACCAACCGGGTATAATGCAAAAGCCTCATAGTGTCCAATCCCATAGAGAGACGCAACGAGCCCAACGGTATATAAACCCGCCAACGTGGATGGGTCTAACTTGGCCTTCAACTTACTCACCGGGTACATAAATAACAGCAGGAGGACTGAGAGAGATGCCACATAGATCGGTCTAGAGTAGACGCCGATGTTGAACGTGCAAGCAAAACCAACGCCACCAGTAACACCGCACAACCCTGTAAGCAGAGTCCCAATGAATGACAAAATAACCGTCAAAGCCAGCAAAGGAGCCCAGTAAACCCTTTTTAACTCGAACTCCTCAACGATCTCTTTCTCTTTAGACATCTTTCCACGATTTTTAACTGTTTTCTGATAAACTTATAAGTCTTAGCTATCTTTTTTTTGAGTTTTCAGTATATTTTCTTAGACTAAATTTGAATTTGAAGCGCCTTCGCGTAGTTCACGCCTCCACAGCATCGCGCCGTAGCCTACTGTATGGGCGTCGGATGATGTTGTTGAGCCCAGAACAAGCTCCATAGAGAATTGAGGGCATATGTGCTCCAAATTTCACTATTTAATTCAGACCACGGCTTTTAAGCTTAAGGCCTATACGGTTTTACAGTAGGCCATGAACGGCTCCAGTGGGGAGACTCTAGGAAGCCATAGACGACTCCTAGACCGCTCCTAGAGCTGTTGGATGTCCCTAGAGGTAGGAGCCAAGACACCACCGCGTGGGCAGCTCAGGACATTTGAAGCGGGTCGACAACCCTTAGAGACCTATATGCAGTGTCTATGCATATACTCCACAGCCCCGTTTTACAGAGCTGCGTAGGATCGGGCGGCTCCAACAACTGGAGCTGCTTGCAGGGGGAAACTTTAAAGTAGAGCCTTTTCCAAGCATAGTAGTGGTATGGGGCTCAGCTGGAATAAGGCTCTTAAGCTCATGAAGGCCTACGTCTACCGCGACGAGTCTGAGCAGCGCATGGGGTGGATGCTCCAAGACCTCTTAGGCGTAGACTTCAAACTCGAGCCCTACAATGAAGAGGCCTCCGAGCTCTTGTGGAGGGAGGCTGAGGAGAGGTTTAAGGGCGATGAGAGGTTCGAGAAGAGGCTGCGAAGCAAGTCTAGGGCGCACTGGTACATCTTCCCCAGGGCGAGGGGGGTTGAGTATAGTGAAGGCGGCTTAGACTTCATCGTGGAAGGATACGCCGTGGGCTGGGTGGAGGTCGTGTACGTTGATAAGTATGATGAGAAGAGCCTCACCTACGTTATTCCAAAGCCGCTGCGGTTCGCCGAGGAGCGCGAGCACGTGCCCATAAGCCTCCTCAAGCTCCTATCCAAGGGCATGCTGGAGGGCGGAGGCTACAGGCTCGTGAAGCTCGGAGGGGACGAGTGCAGGTGGAAGATCGGCGGCGGGGAGAAGGTTTTGACGCGTAAGTTCGTTGAGTGGCTCATGGGTCTTGGAGAAAAGCCCCTCGAGAAGCTCAGGGAGCTGAAGCTGCTAGACGACCTAACGTTTAAGGTAGTGCAGAACGCGTGGGAGAGCTTGGAGGCTGGTGTGGCTGAGGGGTTAGAGGACGGGAGGCTGGAGATCCTGAAGGAGCATGAAGGCGAAGTGCACAGGCTCAGCGAGTGGGCTGATATCTTGGGCTTCAAGGAGAAGAGCGGTGCATCCAAATTCTTTAAGAGGCTTGAAGCCGAGGGTCTAGTGAAGGTTGAGAAGACTGGGGAGGGGTTGAAGGTTGAAACAGCCGGTTGAAAGCGTCAACGCCGACTTTCACGCATCAGAACCATAGTGTTGAGAGGTTGAATTCAACGATAGACGCAGACTCTGCGCAGGGTCGAGCAACTCCATGAACTGGAGCTGGTTGAAGCGGTTTAAAGGGCTCTACACAAGAACCACTCTTTCGCTGAATTCAACCTTCAACGCTTAGCTGGGGCTGAGGTTTAGGTTTCCCGCTTCGCATAGCTGAGCAGTATGTCTGCCGCCAGCCTGCACTCTCCGGCGTGTTTGAGGGCGAGCTCAGCCTCCTCCTTTCTGAATAGCCTCTCAGGTCCGACTCCAAGCCTCTCATCCCCGTACTTAGCGGCCTCGTAGAAGCCGCCCCAGAACTTCGAGTACAGGAAGAGCCTCGGGAAGTCTAGGTAGCTCAGCTCCTCAGGCACCTTTTCGAACAGTTTTTCAAACTCCTCATCTCTGAAGGTGTGCCTCTTCGGGTATTCAGCCGTAAGCAGCAGGAACATGGCCTTTATAGAGAGCTCTATGCACTCCTGAGACGAGGAAACGCTTTCAGGATAGTTCATCTGCTTTAGGTGCTCCTCCGCCTCGCCCAGCTTCTTACGGGCCCTCTTCAGGAAGCTTTCAGCCATGCTCAAAGACTTCTCAGGAACCGTCACGCTCTCGCCTCCCATGTATCATAGACGCTAGAAAAGCCCCTAAGACCAAAACTCCTCCTATCGCTGCGGGGACAACCCACGGGTTCTTTCTAGCGAAGTACTCTGCTCTCACTATAGCATCTGGCAGGGTGTCGAATACAGTATAGTTAAGGTTTTTCCACGCCGTCTGGATGTGAATTGGCAGTCTTATCTCCGTGTTACATGCTGGGCATTTGAGTGGTATGTTGTTGATCAAATAGTGAATGCTGTATACGTACTCGTGGTTGCATGGAAGTATGCACCTGAAGAGTCTATAGTCATGCTTGGGCTCCACGTATTGTCCACAATTGTTGCAGAACCACCTCCCGCTACTAAAGTCTAAGCTGACCTCGGAGTTGCAGTTTGGACACCTCAGCCTCCAATACCATGCCCAATTGCGGTTGAAGTCGTAGCAGAATGCCTCGTCGCGTTTTAATGTGTAAACTGTTCCATTTTCGACTCTATACCATGCTTTTCCACATGGACACTTAACTTCGGGGGAATCCCCACCAAGGCTTAGCAACCTGCCACATGCATCACATTTCACCCTCGTGAAGTCAAACTTCACCTCAATCGACGAATCTTCAACCCAATCCTGCTCTTTATGGAATGCTTTGAGGCGAAAAACAGCTTCTCCATACTTTCTAAGCATAGGGATTTCGAATGCGAACTCTTTTACACCTTCACCGACCACGCTTTGCTGCGTACATGCAACCCAGCACCCCTCGTGCTCAAGCCCTATGAAGACCTCCGTTGGAGAGGTGAAGCAATAGTCAACCTGCACCTTGAGCTGAAGCGACCTATTTATGATAGGATCGTCATGCCGATGTTCGGCGATTTCGAGGGAAAAGATGTCATAAGGCCACGGCTCGCCCGATTCAGGATCCATATCCTTTAGGACCACCGGATGGGGCCTGTATACCAGTTTGATTTCGCCAGTTCTCTCATCGGTAACCTGTCTGATTCCATAGTGCCTCTCGAGGAGTAGAGGTTTGCCGTTGAGGCTCTTCCTCTCAACCCTTTTTATGAGCCGCTCTAGACGTTCTAAGCTGACGCCGACGGCATCGGCAAGGGAGCCCAAGAAGTACTCATTACCTGCTTTGAGCGTCCTCCACACTCTGATGAATCTCGTGAGGAAACTGCTCCTAAACTCTCCCCAGCTGTCCTTGGCGTGGAAAACGTAACCGCACTTCCTGCAGTCGAAAATGTAAATGCCCATCACCATATGTCGTTCCTGACATTCTACTACTGAGGAACCGCACCTTGGACAATGGGATTTCGTCGTGCTCATGGTTTGCAACCCCCAACTTGGATTAATTTGGATTTTTCCAAATTTGTTCATATCGGGCAATTCTTCTTAAATTTTGCGGAGGTGATGCATGCGCGTAAAGATCGTTGGATAAGTGTGAAGGTTTCAGAAAAGATTGCTGAAACCGTGAAGGTCGTAGCATCAACCATGGGTATTTCCGTTAGTGAGTTTACGCGTCAAGCCATTTTGGAGAAGCTACAGCAGATGAACTTGGTGAGCACGCAGGTCAAAGCCGCTCTAACTCAGGAGGTAGTGGAGTAATGAATGAGGTGAAGCATGGCATACGCTGTCCAATCCTTCCGAACTGGGCAACGCAGAAAAACGGGAGCTGTAAACGCTGGTATAGGTGCGGGTTCAGAGCAGACCCAAGGTGTCCGGCTGAAAAAAAGAGTTAGCTAGACGTATGGGGGGACGGACGTGAGCGGAGAAGATTACAAAGGTGTGCCTGCGAGAACTCGTCTCCTAGAAGAAGCTATCAAATGGTGGCAAGCAGGCTGGAATGTCATTCCAATTAAGATCTACCGGGACTCCACGGGTAGGTTCGTGAAGAAGCCCATCATCGATTGGGAGAGATGGTGTACCGAAAGGCAGACGTTACAGGATGTCGAGTCTATGCCATGGGCTGAGGCAAACGCCATAGGCGGCATAACCGGCATTAATGGATGGGTTGCGGTAGATGCGGATATAGAATGCTTGGAGATGGCATCAAAGTTTATGGAGGGCCTACCCAGGACTAGGATCCACGTGACCATGAGTGGCGGCCGACACCACATATTCAAAAGTAAGGTCGAGTGCTCTACTATAAAAAGGTTCAAGAAAATGTTCGGTATTGAAGTCCAGGGTGCTGGGAGTTTCATAGTATTACCCCCGAGCTTCAACGGAGCCTACAAAATTGAAAACCCGGATACTCCAGTGGCAGAAGTTGAGAATTTAGAAGCCCTCATCTATGAGAGGGCTAGAGAACTAGGGTGGAAGGAGCCCGAATCTGCGATATACGCACCCGACGAGGCCTTCAAAGGACTGAACCCCAGAGAGGTTAAATGTTTAAAATTCTTCGCCGAACACCCGTTTCCGGAGGGCCGGAGAGAGTTAACAGTTGGGAAGAATTTTTGCATCCTCCTGCTCAGAACGGTAGAAGACCCCGATGCCCGTAGATCCATCGTGGAATGGTTAATCTCTAGACAGAAGGCATTCAACACAGACGATATTCTAGGGTGGGAGCGCTGGGCGGCAGACCCTCGCCGGAAGTTCAACTGTGCAGAGGTTTCAAGCTTCATGCGGGAACACTACAGTTCGTTTAACTGCACAGATTGCCCAGTAAGGGAGAGGGTCAGAGTTAAGCTCTGTCTAAAATGTCAGAGCTGGAACCCTCAGGAGGTTGAAACCTGCACTAGTTGCGGGTCTGCATTCGACCCAGATGTCTACTGGCTCAGGCTGGGGGATGGGAGGGAAGGGGTGGCCGTTAAGAAAGTCCTCCTACTCCAGGTCTGGCGGGAGAGGGGATTTCGGATCAGGCTAACCAGCCTCTCAGATGGCAGACAGCTCACCGCATCATACGAATTCGACGAGCCCACAGATCTTAGAGTTAAGAGGGGGCTTTCTCACTTACGGAAGGTGATGGAAGAGAAGGTCGAAGAAGCCGATAAGAATATTGACTTCCAAAGCCTCTTGGAAAGCATCATCCTAATACTCGAAAGGAGGCTTGAAAGCATTAAAGCAGCTAAAGTGCAACCCAAGACGGATACAGCCAAAACCGATGGACGGGATGAGGGGGTGCGAAAAAAAGCTTTAGAGCTGCTCAGGGATCCGGCGTTCTTCTACAAACTCGGCAAGGTCATGGAAAGAGGGTTCATAGTGCCGAAGCTCAACAGGGTGCGTTTCGTGATTGGCGAGGATAGAAACAAAAGACTAGTCCCGATACTGGTAGCCTCCTCGGCAAAGATGGGCCTCACATCTATCATACGCATAATAGGGGACGTAGCCACGGCGAAAGACACATTGCTACGGCTTTCCCTGGAGCTACTGTCTCAAGCCCTCCGGTATGTAGAGAGGGGCTACCTAACCCCTGGAGGTCTAAGATATTCTGAGGAGATACATAGGGCAGATGTCCTCTACATTCCAGACTCTCCACAGCTACAGGGGGAAATGGGCCGTCAGCTCCGGCTTATGAGGGCCGACGACGGAGGGCTTGTGATCGAATATGCGTATAAAGACACGGCTACAGGGCTCATGAGCACGGTTGAAGAGCGGTTGCCAGTTAAGCTAGTTTTAACGAGCTCCAATGAGATTCGAATAGACCCAGCCTTGGAGTCCGGTGCGTGGACACTTGAGACCGACAACAGCCCTGAGCTAACCCGTAGAGTTCAAGAGGAGAAGCTTCTCTTGAGGGCTGGGAGGCGCCCTGCATTTCCAGAGGAGGAGCTTAAAATCTGGAAGACCGCGTTTGAGATAGCCCTCACGCAAGACGTGCCCAGTTCGATCAACATACCCTACGCGGATCGACTTATAAATCTGCTGTCCAAATACGACAGTAGCCAGCGCCGTAGCCCCGATAAGCTCTGCGACCTGATAGAGGCCGTGGCGTGTTTCAGAAGGTTTCAGAAACCCCCTGAAACACGTGGAGAGGCCGACCTCACAGACCTATATATTGCGCTTCAGCTGGGTCTGGAGGCGATGCTCAAGACCGTAGCACCGTTAGATCAGAGGGAGAAGGAGATTTTGGAAGCCGTTGAAGGGTCTGGCAACAGCGCATCCGTCAGGGACGTATGCGTAACAACTAAAATGGCTTACAACACAGCCTACAAAATACTAGAACATCTGGTTGACAAGGGCTACCTGAGCAAGGATAAAGAGAAGGGTAGGAACGTCTACAGCGTGACGGCCACAACCTCCTCTGAGGAGGCCGAAAAGCTCTTCTCTTCTCTTAAGAAGAGCCCTGAGGACGTATTTCAGCTTTTGAAGCCTGTTTTAAGCTCTGATGGAAACTCTTCACCTCTTCTAGGGGAGGGGGATGTTATAAAAACCGTAGACCCAGTCACGGGAGAAGTGGTATCCATAGGGTTTAAGAACGGTAGACTCGAATACTCTAAACAAACAGGCGACCCTGAATGGATGAACTACCCGTTTAACAACACACCCACATCACTAGAAGAGGAGAGGAACAGTAAACAGAGCCAAGAGAAAGCCTCCAGTGGAGAAAAGGAGGAATCAAAGCTCTTCTTAAGAGAAAAGAAGAGCGTTCTAAGCGGATCTGGGGTGCCGACCAAGACGTGCTCCATATGCGGTAAACCCATCGACCTTGAAAAGGAGGCCTACACGTACTATAGGGGTAAACTTGTTCACGTGAAATGCATGTCTCAAGGCGTCGCAAGGTCGTAGGTGGTTTCACGTGTTCTCTAGCATGAAGGACATTGGGAATATGGAAGACAAGAGGTGCGAGCGTTGCGGTGGTAGGGCGACGGGGGGTTGTAGTGCGTAAAGACGGCAAACATCGGCTGTGTGACAAATGCCTGAGGGATTGGGAGGGGCCGTTGTGATCCAAGCGTATAAGTGGTCTCTGATGGGGGCCAATTGGCGACTTTGAGGAGGAGGTTCTAACGATGGCGGAGCCCCAAAATGCTCCTGGATGTAAGGCTGGAAACGCCGACGTCGAGGCTATGGGAGAGGCTGGACCTAGGGAGTCCTCGAAGGCTTCGTATGGGCCCCCGCAGCCCAGCTTAGGCCAGCCCCCAAGATGTCCTGAGTGCGGTTCAGCTAAGGTCTGGAGGGATGGGCTCCGCCGTCTGACCGACGGCTTAACGGTTCAAAGGTGGTTTTGTAGAAGCTGTGGATATCGCTTCTCTCACCCTAAGGTAAAGCTCAACGTCCTCCCTCAACCTCTCAAAAGTCTTAACCCTGAATCTAATTTTCTTGATGCTGACATCACCAGGGGGTATCTCGCCGTTAAGGAACGCTATGATCCTCTTCCTCTCCAGAGGTGTGAAGATGTAGCTCCTCATATCCCATCTGAAGGGACTGTTGCAGAGAAAAACTTAAATATTTCTGGGGACTATAATAGGAATCGCCGAGTATGCGCCTCGGAGGTCGGGGCGAAAAACTCGGCCAGCCAAGGGCTGAGCTTGATGGAAAATGCGGCTGAGGTTGAAAAGCGGGCTGCGGGGGCCACAGAGACAAGCCAAAGGGCTGACATCAAAGGCAAGCTTGTAGAGTTTGCATGGTGGATGAAGAAGCAAGGCTATGCTGAGTCCACAATAACTAGAAGGGTTAAAGCGTTGGAAGTTCTATACAAGCGCGGTGCAAACCTATACGACCCTGAAAGCGTTAAAGAAGTCATATCGAAACAGAGCTGGAGCGACAACGGAAAAGATGTTGTGGTAAGGGCTTACAGCTGCTTCTTAAAAATGGTTGGGGGATCGTGGAAACCGCCCATTGTCAGGGAGGTTGAGAAGCTCCCCTTCATACCGACTGAACAGGAGCTCGACAGCCTAATAGCAGCGGCTCGTGGCAAGCTAGCGGTTTTCCTCCAGCTCCTCAAGGAGACAGGCATGAGGGCGGGCGAGGCGTGGAGTCTTAAATGGACGGACATCGACCTTGAAAATGGAACCGTACGCGTCACGCCTGAAAAGGGGAGCAGAGCCAGATGCTTTAAGCTTTCAGCCAGACTTCTAGCCATGCTCAACCGCTTAGAGAGGAAAAGCGAATGGGTCTTCAAGCCGTGGAAACTCCGGCACATGCGTAGAACCTTTGAAAGGGTTAGGAACAGGATTGCAGTTCAACTCTGCAATCCAAGGCTGAAATTAATAACGTTTCACACCTTCCGCCATTGGAAGGCCACCATGGAATATGCGAAGACGAAGGACATACTATACGTCATGCAAGTTTTAGGCCACAAAAACATCAAAAACACGCTCAGATACACTCAACTAGTTAACTTTAAAGAAGACGAATTCATATGCAAAACAGCCAGAACAGTTCAAGAAGCCGCCCAGCTTATAGAGGCAGGCTTTGAATACGTCTGTGAAATCGACGGCGTTAGGCTCTTCCGAAAACGTAAATAAAGATGTAAGTTGTCGCCTGTCGGTCCTTAAATGCCGCGGGCCGGACTTGAACCGGCGACAATCCGGTCTTCAGCCGGACGCTCTCCCAGGCTGAGCTACCGCGGCTTAGCTTGAGATTTTTATTGTTTCACTCATTTTTAAGTGTTTATCTTCTAGTTAGGGTTTTATTTCTCATGCTTTCTAGTTTTCTACTGGTGGTTTGGTTGAGGTTGGAGTATGTTGTAGATCTTCATGAGGATATCGGGTACTACTATGCTACTGGTGGTCATGATGGTTTTCCTGTTGAAGATTTCTCCATAGATTTTCCAAACAGGCATGGTGATATACCTAAGTATTTTAAGGCTGGGGTTAGACTCGTCTTCGCGTCTATTTTCCCACTCATGCCGTCTTTCAACCCTAATCTGTCGAAGCTTGTTTGGGGAGGTTATGAGATGAAGCCTCTACCTTTTGTGAATTCTCCGAGGGCTGTTAGGGAGAATGTTATGGAGCAGATAAAGATATACCATAGGCTTATAGCGTTTCGTCCGGAATTGGAGCCGGTTTCTGAGAAGGGTGATGTCGATAGGCTTTCAAGTGGTGGGAAGATAGGTTTTCTAATAGCTTTAGAGGGGACTGAGGCTTTAGATGAACCCGGTGATTTAGAGCTCTTCTACAGGCTTGGTGTTAGAAGCCTTCAGCTGACTTGGAACTACGATGTTAAATACGGTAGCTCATGTATGAGCGTTAAAGACTACGGGTTGACGGGCTTCGGCGAAGCACTTGTAGAAGAAGCCAATAGGCTTGGGGTCATACTCGACATTTCACATGCGGGTGAGAAGACAAGCCTCGAATTGATAGAGGCTTCTAAACTACCGGTTATAGCGAGCCATGCGAATGTGAAAGCTGTTAAAAACCACGTTAGAAATCTAAGCGATAGGGTTTTAGAAGCCCTGTATGCGAAGAACGGTTTAATAGGGTTCACTCTAATACCTTCAACGATATCAGACAACCCAACTATAAAAGACTTAGTCAAACACGTACGCTACGTCTATGAAAACTACGGCTCAAAAATCCTAGCCCTAGGAACAGACTACTTCGGACTTATAGCTGCAAAACCTCCAAAAGGCTTAGAAGACATATCTAAACTGAACAACCTATGGAATGCTCTAGCCGAAGCCGGACTTAGCGATGAAGCTTTAAAAGACATGGCTTATAGAAACGCTCTAAGAGTGGTTAAAACACATGAGGAGAATTGGAGAAGACTTAAACCATAACGTATTGGCTAAATAAACTTGCAGACTTTGGCCGTAGAAACGTTAACATTACATGCCTCTACCGTCTGACATACTTAAAACTATCAGCACATTGCTGAAGTTCAAGGTCTCTCAATTGAAGGCTACGTGTTAAGCCTGATAGTGGAATCCATCGACCCGGACAGGGTGGCCGAATCCTACTGGGACGCTTCGGAGGATTTGTTGAAGCAGGCTAGAGAGGAACTGGTTAAGGGAGACCTAAGGCGGGCTGGAGAGAAGGCGTGGGGGGCTGCTGCACTTGCCTTAAAGGGTTTAGCCTACCAGAAGGATGCTGTGAGGCTTGTAAACCACGGTGAATTGTGGCAGTATATAAGTAAAATTGAAGAAGAGTTCCAAGATAAGGAGCTTAGTAGGCTTTGGAGGTCTGCAAGCTCCATGCATGTGAACTTTTACGAGAGTTGGGCGGACAAAAGGCATGTTGAAGGGGTCGAAGACGTTGAGAAGCTTCTGGAAAAATTGAAGAAGCTCCCCACTCCACATGTTGAACCTGAAAAGTCAAATAACTAAGACTATGCTTGACGTGATGAGAGTACATTCATATATAGAAGTCTTGTGGATATGGTGGATGTTTGGATAAGGTTTAATATTCAAGTTTTTCAAATTTAAAACGGATTGGTTAAAGTAGTTGTATTCGACTACGCTGTTGGAAATCTTAGGAGTATAAAGAATGGTTTGGAAAGAGTGGGTGCTGAAGTCTCTATTACGAGTGAAGCCGCTGAAATTGAGAAAGCGGATGCCGTTGTGCTTCCAGGTGTTGGGGCCTTCCCAGAAGCTGTTAAACGCTTGGCGTCTGAGGCCGACCTGATTAAAAGCTTCATAGCAGATGGAGGAGTTTTACTTGGAATATGTTTAGGTATGCAATTATTGTTCACCGCGAGTACTGAAGGTGGACTGTACAAGGGTCTAGATTACTTTAAAGGTTTAATCGTGAAGCTTCCATCTAATGTTAAGATTCCGCATATAGGCTGGAATACGATTAAAATAAAAGACTACGACTGCCCCATTTTAAAGGGGGTTTCGGATGGAAGCTTCCTATACTTTGTCCACTCATACTATGCTAAAATGGCGGATGCAGAGGTCGATAGTGTAGATGCTGAGACCTTCTACGGTACAACCTTCCCCTCGGTCGTATCTAAAGGGTCTGTTTTCGCAACTCAATTCCACCCGGAGAAGTCTGGAGAAGTTGGGCTTAGAATACTTAAAAACTTCATAGAGTACATTAGGAGGTAGATTGTATGCTTGCAAAGAGGATAATCCCATGTTTAGACGTCATGCAGGGGAGGGTGGTTAAAGGCGTAGGGTTTAAAGAGCTTAAAGATGCTGGAGACCCTGTTGAGCTTGCAGTAAAATACTGTGAGCAGGGCGCCGATGAGCTAGTATTCCTAGATATAACGGCCTCCTATGAACGTAGAGGTACGCTCATACCGCTTGTAGAGCGTGTTGCAGATGTACTTTATATACCGTTCACAGTCGGCGGGGGGATAAGAAGCATAGAAGATATTCGTAGAATCCTAAGCGCTGGCGCCGATAAGGTTTCGATAAATACGGCGGCTGTGCAAAACCCAAACCTAATTAGAGAAGCCTCTGAAGTATTTGGAAGCCAGTGTATAGTAGTATCCATAGACGTTAAACGCGTCTATGTAGATGAACAGCAGTCTATAGATAAAACCGTTGTGGAGACTGAAAACGGTTACTGCTGGTGGGACGTGTACATATATGGTGGGAGGCAGCCGACAAATATGGATGCGTTAAAGTGGGCTGAAAGGGCTGTTAAACTCGGAGCTGGTGAACTCTTGGTTTCATCCTTAGACTTTGATGGTACGAAGCAAGGATACGACTTAAACCTTTTAAAAGAGCTTTCCAGAAGGGTCTCAGTACCCATAATCGCCAGCAGTGGAGCCGGAGACTTAGATCACATTTTAAAAGCTTTAACTATCGGGGAGGCTGACGCCGCTTTAGCAGCCAGCATATTCCACTATGGGAAGTACACGGTTAGAGAAGTTAAACAGTACCTAGCTCAGCATGGTGTGCCGGTTCGATTATAACCTAGACGTTCTCCTTCTCTAAAAGACTAGGGTCTGCCACCCCTTGACGATGAGGGTTAAGGATTTTAACCGGATATGCGTATTCAATAGTGGTGTTTGGTTTTGAAGGTTGGATACGCATCGTCCATAATCACTCCCCCTGTTGGGGTGCGTCTTTCAGGCTACGCGTCTAGGATTCAACCGTCTGAGAACGTTCACGACAACCTTACATGCCGTGCCTTATACCTAGAAGATGAAGGTGAAGCCTTCGCGCTTGCAGTCTTAGACCTCATTGGAGTAGATTCTGAGCTTTTAGAGAGTTTCCAAGACTTGACGTCTAAAATGTTAAATATGGATAAGAGTAGGCTTACAATTGCCGCTACACATACGCATGCTGGTCCAGAGCTTAACCAAGAACTCAGCAGATACTTCGCTAAAGTGGCCGCTGGAACAGTCTACATGGCTAGTAGAAGGCTTGAAGAAGTTCAACTCTACTCTGGAATAGGCTCTGTTAGCGCCGTTACGGTGAATAGGAGGAATCCAAGCTCCGGCTTAGTAGATCCAAGGGTTCACGTAGTAGCTTTCAAACGCGGTTCGGCATATAAAACTCTACTAGTCAATTTTACATGCCATGCTGTTGTCATGGGGCATAACAATCTTCAGATAAGCGCCGATTATCCGGGTGCTTTAAACCGCTATGTGGAAGCGCTTACAAATGGTTCTTCACTATTTTTAAACGGTACATGCGGTGACGTGAATCCGCTTACACCTAGGACGGATTTAACTAGGGTGTATGATAGAAGTATTGGGACGTTTGAAGATGTAGAGTGGATGGGGCGTATTCTTGCATGTGAAGCCGTTAAAACGGCTGAGCTATCTACGTTTGAAGAACCGACTCTGAGAGTGAAAAACTCTACTGTTAAGGCTAGGGTTTGGAAGCCTTTAACCTTAGAAGAAGCTAAGCGTGAGCTTGAGGCTTTGGAGAAGTCTAAGAAGTCTTCAGACGTTTATAGACGTTACATGATTGAAGCTAAAATCCACATATTGGAGAAGTTTAAAGACGTAGAATACCTAAGCCTTCCAGTAGCAGTTTTAGCGTTATCAGACAGTACTGCTATTGTAATGCTTCCAAGCGAGATACTGGTTGAAGTAGGTCTTAAGATAAAGGATTCTTCTTCCTTTAAAAACACGCTTGTAGCTGGCTACTGCAACGGATACTTCGGCTACATCCCCGTTGAGAAGGCGTATGAAGAGGGTGGATATGAAGCAACTTTCCCAACGTGTATGGTTGAAAGAGGTACTGGGGAGAAGCTTATAGAAGAGTCGCTGAAGCTTCTATCGGATATCCGCTGACTATTTAACGCATAAGATTAAACCTTTAAATACAATAGTTAAGAAATACTATACACAATGTCTTACTCAAATGAACAGAGGGAAATCACCATAGAAGATTTGAAGAATACTCCAAGATATGAGCTGTATAGGAAAATGTCCGCTATGATGAAGGGTTCTCCAAAGCCTGGACGCTACGTAGAATTCCTACCGACGGTCTTCAGCACGGTTTTAGCTAGGAGGGAGAAGGATCCAATAATCATGTTCGAGGCCGTCATAGATGAGCTTAGAAGGTTGTGGAATATCTCACCTAGAATGCCCGTAAGCGGACCTTGGCATCATACAATCGTTCCAGGCGTTCTAATAGCCTCTCTTAGAAACAACGGCTACCCCTTTACAGATGAAGATGTAGAGGAGGCTTTAAAAAGAGGTTCTCTCGTTCCAGCCGCAGCCTGCGGTTTTCTCGGAGCATGTGGAGCCGCCGTTGGATTGGGGATAGCCGTAAGTGTGATAACCAAGGCTACACCATATCATGATAAGGAGAGAAGTCTAACCTTAAAGTATTCAGCCGAAGCGATTACGCTCGTAGCTAGACATGGCGGCCCCCACTGTTGTAGACTTGCATCTTACGTTGTCATACTCCACGCAGTCAGGGTTTTTGAGAAAGAGTTTGGATACAAGCTTCCAACGCCAAGCCCTAAGGAGCTTACGGGTAGATGTACACTATGGGAGGAAAATCCCGTATGTCATATGGAGAGGTGCATGTTTAACCCATTAATCCGTAAGCTCGCTGAGGAGAAGAAAAAGGCTGCTGGAAGCTGAGGCTTTTAATCCACTTCAATACTTAAGATTATGAGGTGTGCTCATGTCCCTGTATGATGATGTGGAAAACGCTATAGAAACCATAGCAAAGCAGCTGAATATATCTAGAGAAGACGCTAGACGGCTTTTACACAGATACGTCTGTACTGGGCTCTGCGGATGGTATGAAAGAGAAGCTGAAAAAACGGGGTTTGCAACTTTAAAGTTAACAGAAGAACAATTCAAGGTGGTAGAGGCTGTTGTTCAAAGAATCGTCAGCGGTGAATCTTCAAAGGAGCGTATGAAGAGGATTCATATATACTTGTGCCCAAGGGGGCCATGCTCTAGGTGAAGATGAATCCTTAAAGCCTTTGATGAAGTGGCTTCAAATGTGGGCATAATCGTTGCCTAGCATTAGATGAATAAGTCGTAGGCGTGCATTACCCATTTTTGCAACTAAGACTTAGTTATTTTAACCCATCTCCCAGGGTCTCCTTGAATTACTTCAAATTTTGCAACCCCAGCTTTTCTAAGCCATTCATCTAATTTCCAGCTCTCCGGGGGAGGATACTGTCTTCCCCTAGGACTGTTGAAGAATTGCCGTATTCTATATCCAAGTTCTCTCCTAACGTTTTCAGGTAGATTTCTAGTCAATCCTCCCCCTATGAAGGCCCTCCCACCTCTAACAAGTGCATCGTATATTTCTCTGAAGGCTTTCACATGGTCTTTCCAAAAGGGGATAGATCCTCTGCTAACAATCAAATTTATTGAATTCGACTTAAACGGTAGATTGTGTACATCTGCTCGAATGGCTGAAACCCTTCCTTTAACTTTGAAATGCTCGGCATTCTTTAAACCACCTATTAAAGCCTTTTTATCGACATCTAGAAGTAAGACTTCAAGTTGGGTTAACTTGGCAAGCTGTATTCCAAGCATACCGACACCGCTACCTATGTCGACGCATAATCCTTCTACAATATTACACTCTTCAATTATCTTCTGTGCCAAAGCCTGGTATACGATCAATGGGAAAAGAGGAGGACTGGGTAAGTCTTCTCTAAGCAAGTTAGAGTTGTCCATAATCTATGAGCCCTCTTGCCCAGCATCTTCCTCCATATGTTCAAACCTACAGAGGCAACGACGTGCCAAGATTACCTCCGTTGGAATACACATTTTTACAAAACCCTCATCTATTGGACTTTTTACGGATAGGATTTTAACATCGACGCCATATGCCTTCTTAAGGTTCTCCTCCGTTATAACCTGCTCCGGCCCTCCCACGGCTAGGAACCTCCCAGCCATCATTAAACCCACCTTGTTGGAGTGGAGGAAGGCATGGGTTGGGAAATGTGTAGTCATTATTACTATTAAACCTCTTTGCGCAAGCCCACTTAATATTCTAAGCACTATAGCCTGGTTTTTCAAGTCCAATTGAGAAGTAGGCTCGTCTAAGAGTAAGATTTTAGGCTGTTGGGCCAATGCTCTAGCGATTAATACGAGTTGTTTTTCACCACCGCTTAACTCAACGTATAGTCTATCCTTCAAATGGTATGCCCCCACTTCTTTAAGCGCTTCTTCAGCTATTCTATAGTCTTTATCCGAGGGTGTTGAAAACATACCTAGGTGTGGGGCTCTACCCATGACTACGAAGTCTATGGTTCTATAGGGGAAAACAGACCTATGCTCTTGAGGTAGGTAAGCGACGTTTTTCGCATACTCAGCCTTAGACATCAAGTTTGCATCTACATTGTCTAAAAATATAGAGCCCTTAGTAGGTTTTAAAATGCCGCATAAACACTTTAGAAGGGTTGTTTTACCGCATCCATTTGGACCGAGTATGCAGAAAATATCCCCACTCTTTACTTCAAAGGATACTCCTTTAATGACTTCCTTACCATTAGGGTATGAAAAATGTAAGTCTACAACCCTCATCTCCATCCTAACCTCTCCCTCCTTAAAAGGTAGAAGAAGAAGGGTGCCCCTATTATGGCGGTCAATATACCTAAAGGTATTTCAACGGTCGATACTACTCTGGCTACTGTATCGACTGCCAATATGTACGCAGCCCCTACCGATATTGAAGCTGGCACTAGAACTTTATGGTCTGGACCCACGAGCATCCTGCATACGTGCGGTATGACTAGCCCAACCCATCCAATTACGCCAGCTATGGCAACGGCGGCACTAGTCATCAGCGTACAGCAGCTTATTACAAGCACTCTCATCTTTTCAATATCTACGCCTAATGCTTTAGCCTCCTCCTCCCCTAGGGAGAGGACGTTCAACCTCCACCTTATCATGACGATTAATATGCAAGAGGCTATCATCGGTATAAAACTCCAAGAAAGCTCTTTAAATGATACCCCTGCAAGGCTTCCCATAAGCCAGAAGACTATCGAAGGAAGCCTCTCATATGGATCAGCTACATACTTTACAAGCGATGTTAAAGCGGAGAACAATGCTCCAACAACCATTCCGGCTAAAACAAGAGTGAGAACCGGCGTCTCCTTGTGCACTCTACTTATAGCATAGGACATGACTACAGCTGCTATTCCAAATCCGAAGGCTGAAATTTGAACAACCGCCAGGTCTCCGGATAATAGTAGGGCTAAAGCAGCTCCAAAGCCTGCACCTGAAGCAACACCTAGTATTTGAGAGGAGACTAGAGGGTTTCTAAACAGGGCTTGGAAGCTCGTTCCCGAGAGTGCTAAAGTAGCACCTACCAATGCGGCTGCTATAGCTCTTGGCAGTCTAACCTGAATTATCGTTATTTCAATCGGCTTAGGAATATTATATGAATGTGCAATCGGTAGTATTTTTGAAATAAGAGTCATAATAACCATGCTTGGTGGAATCTGATACCTACCTACGAACAGTGATACGAAGAAAAAAAGTATGGGCAGTAGAATTAAAACTACTGTTGAAGTTTTTCTCCCTCGAATTTTCTCAAGTATTCGCCTATACAGTTGTGACATATGTACCACTCAAAATCTTATCAATCTGCTCCTCTGAAACAGTATAGTTTAAAAACCTGCTGTAAAATTCCCTAACGTCGTCTCTGCTGAAAGTGAATAAGTCTGGGTGGAGCTTTGCGGCAAGCCACTTAGCACCTAAAACCGCTTCAGGCTCGGGTATAATCCACTCTCTAACGCCTCTAGGTAGCACGTAAACCCTACCGTTTTTAACAGCGTTTATATCCGACCACCTTGGGTCTGATAGAATGCGCTGTTTAACTTTGGGATCCCAAGCTATTATAACGTCTGGGTTCCAACTGAGTATAGTCTCCATAGAGACCTGTACTCTCGGCGGTCCTCCAGCGGGTGCTGTGAGGTTTTCAGCTACGCATATTCCTCCGGCAACCCATATCGTATCCTTCGAAATGAGTGATACATGAGTCGTCAACCCGTCACCCATGGCTATGTAAACTCTCGGTCTTTCACTCTTAGGAATTTTAGACGTTACGTTTAACAGGCTTTCCACAACACTTTCACAGTAGGATGTCAACCCCTCTGCCGCATTCCTTCTACTGACAACGTCGCCTATGAGTCTAAGAGCTTTGTAAAGCTGTCCATACTTGAGATCTCCCATGTTGATTACTATGACGGGTATCCCGATTTTTTCAAACCTCTCAACAACTATGGGACTCCCTACTAAGACAACGTCTGGATTTAGGCTTAATATGTATTCCTCGTCGAACTCCGTCAGGAAACCAGCCACAGGTATATCTTTAATCCTCGGATAAACTATCTGTAGGAATTCAGAAGTCGGAGAGATTCTATCAACACCGACCAGTAGGTCTCCCGCCCCCTCCATGATTATGGAAACCGTAATTACTGGGACGAGGCTTACAACCCTTCTAACGTTTTCAGGTATTACGACGCTTCTATTCGCCCAATCTACAATAACCTTATACTTCACAACAATCTGCTGAAGCTCTTCAGGAACGTCTCCAAATCCTCTTGCCGGTGTTACAACAGTACATAAACCTGCATAGATCTTAGAATTTTCCAACACAAACCTCACAAACTCTAAGGCTTGACTTGAATGGGTAGAGCCTTTAACCACGGCTATACAGTATACGCTTCTACTCCTATTGGCGAACTCTACAAACCAGTCTACATATCCATCTCTACGTAAACCCTCAGCAACATCAACATGGTCTAAGACGACAACGTCTACTCTTTCTGAACCTAAAACTTCGCGAATATGTTCACCATCGGTATACACTTTAAGGTTCACCCCTGTAAACCAATTTCCATCCTCAAACTTAGCCTTCAACTCGCTAAATATGTCGGATGCATCCTCAGGATAGAGCACGGAAACTCTAGTAACCCATGGTTTCGTATAAACCATAAAGTAGACGACAGCAGCGATCAATACTATAAGGAAGACGGCTATAATTTTTCGCTTCATATTCTCTTAAAAGTTTAACTTTTAAGAGTTATATAAATGTTTTCTAGCCATATCCATTGCCCTCTATAAATGGTTGAAGATTTAGACTTCTCTTAGCAGTCAACAGGAATATGGTAAACAACTTCAATTTTGAAATTTTGGCTTAAGTTAAGCCAGCATAATGGCTCTATCAAGTTTCTCAGGTTAAAGTCTTTACAAATCTCCTATAGGCTACATAGTAGAGTCCTATCGTTACCGCTATTAATACTGTGAAATCTACGGTCAACATCACTACATCGTTTATTCCAACTATAGACTGGTAGACTGCATCTACGGAATATGTTAAAGGCAGTAGGTAGGCTATGAACTTCAGAGAAGGCATGAACAGGTAGATTTCATCTATAGGCATGAACACCCCTGAGAAGAATATCATGAAGAATCTTACGAAGTTCATAGGCCACATAACATCGGCCACATCATTGGCTGACGCTGAGAACGCTAAGCCGAAGGCGCATGAAAAGATTACGGATAAAGCTATGGAAATCACTAGTAGAAGGGGGTTGAGATTCCAGAACCCGGTGAATGGAAGTATTATTGAAAGGACTAGAAGGGTTATCGGAAAACTGAATGTGAAACCGGCTAGGCTTTTCCCAAGTAGAAGCGTCTTAAAAGAAATGGGTGCCAAGATAAGCCTATCTATTGTTCCACTCCTCCTTTCAAGAGGAAGGATAACCGCCGCTATTGTTGTTCCTCCGAAAAAGGTAGATAAAACCGTAACTCCAACTACTCTATACTCCTCCGTCACGCATGGTCTTCCAGCGAGGAATGCTCCAAAAAGTGCAAAAGGCAAGACAATACCATAGAATAGTGAAGGCGGCTTACCATAGTATGTTTTAATGTCTTTCGCCGCTATAACAAACATCTTTTTCAAATTTAAAGATAAACCTTTACTCATTCCCTACCCCTCCCCCTTCCAGAGGGTCTGATAAGCTCAAGCCTTTCAACGTCAACAGCCGTAAGCCCTGTGAGCTTAACAAATACATCTTCAAGGCTTGGCGTTAAAGTTCTAACCGATACTATATTCCACCCCTTCATACTGGCTAGTTTAACAAGCTCAGACAGCGTTGTTGATGGATTCTCAGTGTAAATTATAAACTTGTCTCCAGTCTTCATAATATCGTTTGCGACTTCTTTAAGCTCTTCCATGCTTGGCATAGGCTGAAGCGATACCTCAACACTTAGTCTCTCTCCAATCGCCTGTTTAAGTTTTTCGGGCGTATCCAAAGCCACTAGTTGCCCCTTATTTATTATGCCGACTCTACTGCATAAGTTGTCGGCTTCATCTATGAAATGCGTAGTCATGAAAACCGTTACGCCATCCCTGTTAAGCCTTCTAACGACTTCCCTAATGTTTCTAGTACTTTGAACATCTAACCCACTCGTCGGCTCATCTAGGAACAAAACCCTTGGATTGTGGATCAATGCCATAGCTATAGCCAGCCTCCTCCTCATACCCTTGGAAAAGTTGGCGGCTTTGTCATGACGCCTCTCATATAGGCCGAAGACCTCTAAGAGTGTTTTAGCCCTCTCAAAGGCTTCATCTCGAGAGACATCGTAGAGTTCAGCTGCAAATATGAGGTTCTCCCAAGCAGTCATCTCCACATATATATTGGAGACTTCAGGTACAACCCCTATGATTCTTTTAACGTCGATAGGCCTCTCCATTATATTCGCACCCATGATAAGCGCCTCCCCCTCAGTGGGTTTGGTGAGCCCTGTAAGCATTTTAACCGTCGTCGTCTTACCAGCTCCATTAGGCCCAAGTAAACCGAAGAACTCCCCCTCGTGAACTTTAAGGTTTAAATTGTTTACCGCCGTGAATTCCCCATACCGCTTGGTTAAATTCCTGGCTTCAATTGCTACTCTCGGCTCTACTGCTTCAGCTTTACCTGCACTTCCACTATGCATTCCGATAATTTAATTAGCAAGGTTTTCTATAAACCTTTTTAGAATGGATTACGACGTATTGGCCTCTTTAAGGAAGCTGGGGTTGACAACCTATGAGGCTAAAACTTATCTTGCTCTTTTAAGATTCGGCGCATTAACGGCCTCTGAAGTCAGCTCAATAACAGGTGTTCCATATCCGAAGGTCTACACATCCATTGAAAAACTCAGAACCCTTAACTTGGTAAGCGTCGTTGAGCAGAGACCCTTAACGTTTAAAGTTGAACCTCCGTCAAAATCCTTAAAAGAGCTCAGAGATAGAATCATTGAAGACATTCAGAAGACCTCCGACTTCCTAATATCCGAATTTACCCCCCTCTATACTGCGATATCTAAAATGAGGTCTTACGGTCGTATAAACGTGTTAGGTAAAAGCTGTATAAGCCGCATCTTATCAAAAATAATCTCTAAAACGTCTAAATCAATTTCAATATCGCTACCCACTTACGAGTTAATTCCACATGGTAAATTTCTACGGGCTCTTTCAAATCTATCTAAGAAGGGTGTTGATGTTAAACTTATTGTTCAGAGCGATGAGCTTGAGAAAAAGGCTAGAGACTTAGGCCTTCAAGTTAAAAGTACTGTAGCCTCACTACCCTTAATGGTAATATCTGACGATAGAACGGTAATTGTCGTTAACAAGTTTGAATTAGAAGACGGATTGGAACAATGGAGTGGTGTAGTATCCTCATGCCCAGAATGTATAAGAAACGTTACAAAGGTCTTTCAAAGCGCCTGGAATGGTGAAATTTCAAAAGTTAAAGTTGAAAGGACCTGTTTAACACAAGATGAGATAAAAGCTCTCATGAAGTATTTAAGGGGATGGCCTTCGGAAAAAGATATAAGCAGAGTCGTTAACTCCTCTTCTCTCTAAGCATACCGTACATAACTGTCCAAAAAGCTACGGCTAACATTCCGAAACCAACTTTTGTAAGTATGGCCTTCTCCTCAGTGGGGTTTCTAGGAGGTGTTTTACTCACTCCTACCTTCACTTCAACTAGTTTTTCCAAACATTGACCGAGATTGCTTAGAAATATGATGTATGTCCCATTGAGTTCACTATTCCAATGGGTCAGCATGTAGTTAGCTGTATGCTCAACGTTAACAATACTGTTGTAATCTTCACCCCGTATGAATTTCTCATAATTCATTTTATCCATAAACTTGAAATTTATACAATGCTCATATGCTATAACGTTTACAATTATTGTCGTATTTGGATTAAAATTAACCTCTATAGTATATGTTTCATTCTCAAGTAAATCTATATTTTCATCATAAATCCATCTATCTACACTTACGATAGTAGATAAAGATTGTGCGGCTAGCAACACATATATGCCTACGATTAAAACAGCTACACCTAGATATATTATCTTCCGTTCCACTTCAGACTAGAATAAAATAAGATTGCAAATTTAAACCTTTTTCCTCAGGTTCTCCGCGGCTACGAGGAATCTGCGAATTAACCATCTTAAGAGAAAACTCTTATATATCTTTTCTCCACTTTTAATCTTAGGTGTTTCATGTTGAAAAATTTAAAGTCTTCAACTGGTAGTCAGAAGTCAAAAGTCCTCTCAGTATTCCTTACGGCTGTAATAGTTCTAGCCTTAGTAGAATCCACCATGGTATCGCCAGCGTATTCGCAACTACCAACCCAGAGCGCAGAACTCATCCCCATGTTTAGAAACGTCTTAAGCAATATAGACGAGGAAGAGATAATGCGTCACATCGCATTCTTTGCAAGTTGCGGTTCTAGGGTAACAGGCTACCCGGGCTTCTTCAACGCGGTAGACTACGTTGTGTCTGAATTCAAACGCTACGGCATTCAACCCTATGGAGATGACGGATACTTCGAATACTTCGATATAACAGTACCGGTGGATTACGGTGCTAAGATAGTCCTTGAAAACGGTGAAACGATTAAAGGATACAACCTCTGGCCAAATCTTGTAAATCCATCCCCGTACAAAAGCCCAAGTGAAGGCGATACCTTAGTCTACGTTGGTAAGGGAGACTTCGACGACCTATCAAAAGTCAACGTTACTGGTAGAATCGTATTGATGGACTTTGACGACAGTAGATGGTTCTTCAGACTGGCCATGATGTTCGGGGCTAAAGGCGTCATATACATCGGCAGTGGAAAAGAGTCTAGAATGGAGGCCTTCCAGAAGCTCTACAACTTACCAGTAGCATTCCCGAGAATATACCTGAAACCTGAAGACGGCCTCCGTTTAAGAGAACTTTGCGAGAAAAAAGGCGAGGTCAAAATATGGATAGATTCACTCATGAAGTGGGAGAACATTCGTGTGCCAAATATAGTCGGCTTCATAAATGGGACGACATATCCAAAAGAGATATGCGTATTAACGGCATATCTAGACTCTTGGTCTATAGTACCAGCTCTAGCTCCGGGTGCAACAGACGCCTTAGGTGTATCCGCGCTGCTAAACCTAGCCAAGTTTCTAGCTCAAAATCCGCCTAAACGCTCAGTAATGCTTATTGTGTTCGCTGGACACTGGCAGAGCTTATGGGGTGCTAGGGAGTGGGTTGACAAACACTTTGGAATGCTTAGAAATGTGAAGTTTTTCGTAAGCCTCGACCTCTCCGCTGGAAGTCAGCAGCTGGCTGTATACAACCGTGGCAACGTATACTCCTACACAAACACCCAAGTTTTAAACGGCAGATATACTCAGCTAATATCCCTACTATTCCAAATGTATCTACCAGCTTTAAAGGAGATCCTTGGAGCAAGATATGGTGAATACTTCCTAGATCAAATACTCTTAACGTATCCTCCCTGGATAAGCGCATGCCCGCCGACAGAGTTCATGGGTGCTACGTACTTCGACTCCGAGCCCTATGTAGCTGCATGCTACGGTGGAGGTTTCGCATTCCACACGACGAACGATGCTCGACACTTCATGAAGACGCCTGCCGATACTTTTGATAGAATCCAATGGGAGAACTACTGGCCTCAAGTACAGTTCATATTCACATCATTATACGCGTTACTAAACGAGCCTAGGATAGACCTTCCGCAGTCGCCATCAAGGATGGAGGCTACGGGTGAATGGGGATACTGCAGATTGACTATAAAAGTCGTCAGCTACAATATGACAACGGCTTACTGGGATCCCTTTGATGAATCTAGACATCCCGAAGCCATAAATGATCTTGTCGTACACTACCAGTCCGCCTCAGCACCAGCTCTTACGGCAGTCCCATCCTACGCCGCCTTCGGTGCGGCATTCCTAGCCGGTATCTTAGATGTCGTAGTTAAACCAAACCGTAATGGTGAAGTCGTGATTAAAGGCGTTAAACCCTACACTGGCGGCACCGTAAATGCCTTTGTAATCAACAGCACAAACGGGCATATAGAGTGGGCTACTGATGTAGGTGTCTGGTCGCCATACCAGTCGAACTACGCCTCCGTAACTACAATAGACGCATCATACCTAGTATCCATCTTCAGATGCTCCAGCATAGTCTTATTCGCCCTCTTCAACCCGTCAGACCTAAGCTCAATGCCAAGCCTAGCATTGTACAATAGATTAGCCCACGGCCCTCTAATTCAGCAGAGCGCTTTAGCTTCTCCATATGGAGATGTCATGGGATTTGTAATGCCCAATACACCTGTTGAAATACTCGTAATGAGGGGACGTGCGTATGGAGCGGCCGGCGGTGGTGGAGGTGGAGGCGGTGTAGCAATCGGAACATTTGGATTCATAGGTGCAGCTTTCGGAGGAGGTGGAGCTGGAGGTAGATTCCCAATGGGTCTTCTACTAAACAGTACACCTGAGAACCCGGCTGGATACGGATATACAGTTAAACCTGGGGAAACGTTGGTGATACCGTTTACACCTTTGATATACGCCAGAGACATATACATGATGAATGATGGCAGGGTTAGACTTGCTGCACAATACTACACATTCAACCCCGTTACAATAATGTTCCACAATTTAGCCACTCAGTATCTCAACCAAGCTATAGAAGCGGCCCGTATGAGGGATTACGGTTTAAGCTATTCGGCGGCTTACGCGTCTTGGGCTTACGAGCAACAGGCATACTACTCAATGATGGATCTAATATGGCAAGTCATATACACGATAGTCGTAATATCAATAGCTGTAATACCATTCGCTTACGCTATAAGCCGGCTCATAGGGTTTGAGAAGCGTAAACTGTTAGCGTCAACTATAATAGTCTTCGGAATCATGCTGATCGTACTGAATACATTCCATCCAGGATTCCACTTAGCTACAAATGCAGGTATGGCTATCTTAGCGTTCGGTACAGCTATAGTGATACTACCTCTACTGGGCTTCGTAGTAAGAGAAGCCATGATGAGCGCTAAAACGTTGAAGGAGAAAATGGTCGGTATGCACACGGCGGAGATAAGCCGCTCAGCAATAGCCTTCCAAGCGTTCTCACTATCCATAAGCAATATGAGAAGACGCCGCTTTATGACCGGGTTAACGCTGACATCAGTGATAATCCTAGTCTTCTCGATGGTTACGTTTACGTCACTCATGGCCGCTCCAAGACCGGTGGAAGATGTACGTGTAATTTCCGAGGGTGAAGAACCGCCGTTATATCAAGGTATACTGATAAGGAGGCCCGTATGGTCTGCAATACCGGAGGAAATGTACTACCAGGTCATAAACCAGTTTAAAGGCACGGGGATATGTTCAGCCAGAGGATGGCTATTCCCACCGCCGCCGCAGAGGGGTTTAGGCTACTTCGCATTCTCAGATAAACTCATAACTAAAGTCGGCGCGGTCCTCTTTCTAAGCCCTGAGGAGAAGGAAATATCTCACATAGATGAAATACTGCTACCCGGTAGCGATTGGTTTGGCCCAGACGATGTATATACGTGTCTGATAAGTAAAACGATAGCTGATAACTTGACGAAAGAGCTTGGTAGAGAGATAACGATAGGCTCTACGTTACCGTTCTTAGGTATGGAGCTTAGGGTTATAGGGATATTCGACGGAGACCTACTTTGGTCTGGAAGCACTGGTTTAGTGGACTTAGATGGTGAGCCTATAACTCCACTAATGCCACTGATAACTACGGGTGCTGGTAGAGCTGTACCATTCCACTTCCCTGGAAGCCAGATAATGATAATGCCTCTTAAGGCTTGCCTTCTATTGAGAGAAAGGGCTTACATAGTGAGTATAGCATACAAACCTTATAATGCGTCAATCATAAGGGATGTGGCGCGCAACCTGGCTTTAAGAATAGCTACAGACGTATACTACAGTGATGCCCCCAACAGGCTCGGAATAGTTCGATATAGGCAGTGGTTTACGATCACGGGCTTCGAGACATTCATACTCCCAACGATAATATGTAGCTTTACGATTCTAAACATGATGCTGGCTAACGTATACTACAGAACGAGGGAAATATCGATATACATGGCCGTAGGATTATCGCCGCTACATGTTTCAATACTATTCCTAGCGGAGTCTCTGGTGTACGCGTTGCTTGGAGCAGTAATGGGCTACGTGTACGGGGTTATCGGTTGCTGGCTATTTGCATCGTTAAACATGTACCCTGAGGGATTCTATCCGAACTTCTCATCATTCTACGTGTTCATAGTACTGGGATCAACGTCATTGGTGACAATACTTTCAACGGTTTATCCATCGATCAGAGCGTCTAGGCTTGTAACACCATCCCTAGAGCGTAAGTGGAAGGTTCCACCGCCTCGTGGAGACGAGTGGGAGATTAAAATGCCATTCGTCTTCTCAGGTCGGGAGATATATGGATTCCTAGCGTTCGTGCATGAGTACTTCGACGCCCATAGAACCGAAGGCGTAGGCGCATTCGCCACCTTCGGCGACATAGAGTGGAAGTCTGAGGAGAACATAGCTGAAGATAAAGACCTTAAACTACTCACGGCAAACGTCAGGCTTGCACCCTTCGACGTAGGCATCACTCAACAGGTTTCACTGATCGCAGAATCCCAGAGGAAGAGACCTTACGGGCTTACTTTATACTTGCGTAGGACTACAGGTCTACTGAGCGACTGGGTTAACTCAAACAGACCGTTTATAGACAATATGAGAAAGCAGCTTTTGATCTGGAGGACGTTGAAGACCGACGTTAAAGAGAAGTACATTGAAACGGGCTTAGAAATATTTAAAAAGAAGGGTTTCATAAGTCCTGAGGAGTTTAAGAAGGGTTCCGATGTAGAGAAGAGGTGATTGAATGTCCTCGGAGGGTGAAATTCGACGAGGGCTAACGTGGAGGTCATTGCTTGCTCTAATATTCTCACTCGCCTTAATACAGCCCGTTATGATATACTACTACCTCATAAGCGCGCAGTGGTTTCCACTACAGGCTTGGATCGTAATCCTACTATGGTCTGAAATCGCCCACTACCTAGGCTCACCGCTAACTAAGCAGGAGCTTTTCATCTTACTCAGCTTCCAGTGGATGGCTTCGTACTATGCAGCCCTCTACAGCATGGGTGGTGCATACGACTTCCTGAAAAACATGTACATGGCCTACAGCCAACCGTCTTATGCATTAGGCGTTGCCCAGTACGTTCCATCATGGTGGGTTCCACCAGAGACAGAGGTACTTAGAATATATCGAGACGTTAAATTCCTATACTTCGACCCGGTGTGGCTTGTCCCATTGGGTATAACGTTGCTTGCAATGATATTCGGCTTCATCGCAGATATATCTATGGGATACTTCACATATTCACTATACGTTAAAATAGAGAAGCTTCAATTTCCAGCCGCTAGAGCGGCTGCAGAAACGGTGTTAACACTTGGGGAAAGAGAGCCAACCCACATGAGGATTCTGATGCTTTCAATACTGTTTGGAGCGTTGTATAACATGTTTGTAAGCTTCCTACCATACCTCCTAGGACCATATCTATCGAGTGGTGGAATCGCAATATATGCGACAATACTTCCAATAGCTGGAACGTATGATATGACGCCTATACTCGCCCACTTCCTACCCGGATTCGGCCTCAGCTTCACATTAAACCTGATGTACTTTATACCCGGCTTCCTACTACCCTTAGATATATGCCTAGCACAATTCCTAGGAGCCTTCTCCTACTACTCCATAGGAACCTATCTGATCACAAGGTTCAACCTATGGCCTGCTGAAAGCCCATACGATATATCATGGCCGATGATGATGCTTGTTCAAAGGTCTCAACTCTACTTCTACGCAAGCTTTACAATAGGACTTGCCCTAGCAGCAGCATTCCTGCCGATCATAATAAGACCTAAAACGTTCATAAGAGCCTTCAGCTCTCTAGGTAAGGCTAAAGGAGGGGAAGGTGAAGGCCCCTCACTCAACCTACTACTGCTGGCATTCATAGGAGCATGTTCCGGAGGCGTGCTACTAGTACACTTCCTAACGGGATTCCCGATATGGATATTAGCGTTATTCATGATCGGCGGCTCATTCTTCGCATCATTCCTAGGAGCCAGCGCAGCCGGTGTAACGATTACTGGCTTCAACGTTCCCATGCTCAGAGAACTGATGATATATGCCAGCGGGTGGGCTGATAAACGTATATGGTTTGCCCCTGTGAGCATTTACACCGGGGGACCCGGTATAGCTCAAGCGTTCATGCAGGCGGATATACTTCAAGCCAGTAAGTCGGAGTACATCAAGACGTACATAATCGTGTTCTTCGCCGGAATACTGGTGACGTTGCTATTCGTATCGTACCTATGGAGTCTATCGCCGATCCCGTCGGGTGCATACCCCGCGACGATAATATACTGGCCTGTTGATGCGATGAACTGGGCTAGGTGGCAGGTATGGCTTTGGACGGGCTACTTCTTCAGAAGAGAGCTTATCATCGGAGGGTTTGCAGCAGGGTCAGCCATATACCTACTGACGTCTCTACTATTCCATAAACCGTACTTCCTAGTAGCCTTCATAACGGGTGCATTCGGCTCCTACCTAGGATACAGTATGCAGCTTGAGGGGACAATGGCCATGCTCATAGGCTCAATAATCGGAAATAAAGTCGTAAGCCGCATCTTAAGCAGAAGATCGAATATACCCTACGGCGTCTTCGTAAACAGATTCTACATGGGTAGTGCCATAGGCTGGAGCCTAATGGAATCTATACGTGCGCTACTGATCCTAGTAAGCAGGAGCATGTGGCTACTGCCATATTAACCCTCCCTCAAATTTTTTAAATCTCTTAAGAGCACTTTTTCCCTCATATACGAGTATAATTAAATTTTTAAATAGTCAGCTTATATTTTAATTGTGTCGAGAAAATGACTGAGGAAGTTAAAGAGTTCAGGATTAGGCCTTCTCTAATAATTCCACTTGCCATCTTGGCGGCGTTGCTGAGCTTCATAGGCACCGTGGAAATAGCCTTAAACGGCTCAGTAGGCGGGGCATTCATGTGCCGCTATGCGTGGGGCACGGTTTCAAAAACCATGGGAATACCTATAATGAGCCTTCTAGTTATATTGCTAGCGTATCCGTTTAGATTTTTAAAAGTTAAGATGCCAG
>Ga0209225_1000799_pt1 | contig 33820 bp, 34 predicted proteins | sample WasSprMetagenome_FD_184732 | JGI IMG/M metagenome (GOLD analysis project Ga0209225, IMG submission 184732) | Sulfidic aquatic microbial communities from Washburn Spring, Yellowstone National Park, USA - WS (SPAdes) (version 3) | ecosystem: Environmental > Aquatic > Thermal springs > Hot (42-90C)... | reverse complement strand
TTTGAACCTCCTTGTGGAGAACATCGAACGCATTGCCCGGATCTCCCAGGAGGTGGGCCAGAGCATCGCCAAGCTCGAGGGCCGCTCCCAGGAGATTGGACGGATTGTGGACGTCATCACCGGGATTGCGGAACAAACGAACCTCCTCGCCCTCAATGCCGCCATTGAGGCTGCCAGGGCCGGAGAGGCAGGAAGAGGCTTTGCGGTGGTAGCCGAAGAGGTGCGCAAACTCGCCGAAAGCTCGGCTCAGGCTGCCCAGCAGATTGCCCAGCTCATCGCCGAAATCCAGAAGGACACCCAGGATGCCGTGCACCGCATGGACCGGACAAGCGCTGAGGTGAAAGAAGGCGTCTCCCAGGCCCAGAACGTGGTCCGGGGGCTCCAGAACATCATCGACGCCATCGGAAAAGTCCGGGAAGCCATTGGCCGGATCAGTGCCTCCCGGGATGTCCTTGAGGAGACCCGGAAGGACATGGAGGGGGTGCAGCACGAGGCCATCCGCTTCTCCGGAGACATCACCAGGGCTGTGGCATCAATCACCGAGAACATCGCCACCATTGCCGAGCAGGTGGCTGCTCTTGCCGCCATTGCTGAGGAGAACGCCGCCTCAAGTGAAGAGGTCTCCGCATCCACCGAGGAGCAGAGCGCTTCCCTTGAGGAGATCACTTCTTCCGTCGAGACCCTAAGCAAAATCGCCCAGGAACTCCAGGAGACGGTGGCCGTATTCCAGGTGTGAAGGGTCAACAAAAGCCCCGGGGAGTTCTTTCCCGGGGCTTTTGTGCTCTCTGGGCATCATCTCGAAGAGTCCTTTGAGAAGCCGGCGAGGGCAGGAGGCTGTTTTCGCGAGGTCACTCTCGATGCCCCGGTGAAGTGGGTGGCCATCTGCGACGTTCCCATCCCCTTCTCCCCGGTCATGGAACGGTATGTCATTCCCTCCGTGGAGAGGATTGTGGAGGAGGCTTGAGAGTTCCTGAAGGAAGATAGTGGCATTCTTATGGCCATGCAGGAGATTGTCCGGGATGCCTGGGAGAAACGGTATGCGGTGGGGTACTTTGAGTGCTGGAACCTGGAGTCTGCCCTCGCCGTCGTGGATGTAGGGATGCGTTCGCCGGTCATCATAGGCTTGAGCGGTGGGTTCCTGACATCAGAGGGAATAAGGGGATTTCGCAGGACCACCGGGTGGCTGGAAGCCTTGAAAAACCTGGTGAGCCGTGCAGGAATCGAACCTGCGACACCCGGATTAAAAGTCCGGTGCTCTACCTACTGAGCTAACGGCCCACCGGACAGGGTAAATATACTATGAGGAGCAGAGGATGTCAAGGGTTGCCGAATTCCCCGCTTGAGGACTGTCTCCTGTATCCCGGGCTTGAGGCATAATTTAGGCGGAGTCAAAAGCTTCGTTTGAGGAGGGGGTAGGGAATGCGAAAGGTGCTTTTGGTCTTTGCGCTTTCCTGGATTGTACTCTTTTGCCTTCTTGGGGTGTACCTTAGGGCTGGTCTTGCCGCTTACGTTAGAGAGGCCCGGGCTGCCCTTGAAGCTCAGGAATTCTCTCGATTCCTCGAAATCCAGGCCACCTGGAAACAGAAAATTCTTGCCCTCTTTGGGATTCTTCGCGCAAAGGTTGAGGGGTAGAGATTGCAGTTGACGTTCGGCGGGAAGAGACCCTATAATTTTTTCTGCCTCTGCGAGAGTGGCGGAACGGAAGACGCGCTGGACTTAGGATCCAGTGGGTGAAAGCCCGTGCGGGTTCAACTCCCGCCTCTCGCACCAGGTGCGGTTTTTGCCCGTTGTGCCTGAGGGCCTCTCACCTCCGCGGGCGAGACCTCTTCTTGAGCGCAGTGTATTGCCCCACCTGAGCCTCCGCAAGTGACATCGCAGAGCAGGGTGTTTTGAGTTTGGCCACACCGGGAGTGTTAGTGTACATTCATCGTAGGGGTTCCAACCAAAAAACCAACCTCACCATCCAGAGTATGGGAGAAGTCTTGTTGGTGTAACACCACCAAAAACACCCTGGAGGCGAGGTCCCATGGATATCAGGGTTCCAGAGGATTCTGAATTCTCCCTCCGCTTTCTGGAGAAGGGGATGGATTTCCAGGAGTTTGCAAAGAAGCTCTGGGAAACCATGAACAGTGTGGGGAGACTGAGGGTTGTGAAAGGACTCAAGATCATCCCCCAGGACATCTCGTCCTCCCTCGCTGCCACCTGGCACAGAGCATCCAGGGAGCATGCCCTGAACCTCATAAAAGAGGGGAACTCTGGAAGGCTATCGAGGAGGGTTCCTGGGAGGAAGTCGAAGCCTTGCTCCTCAAGGCCCTCTCCCAGGGGAAGAATTCCAGAGACCAAAGAGGCCTTGGAAACCTCTCCATCTACCTCTCCTGGAAACTCGAGAGGGAATCCAGAATGCCAGAAACTCCCAGGTTGCAGTCAGTGCCGAAGCCCATAGAAGCCTCTCCTCCAAGCTCACTCTCCCACCGTCCCATGGGCTTCGGGAGGAAGGGAGGAGACCGCGGATATCTTCCGAGCTTTGCAGTTCAACGGGTGCTCAGTGCGGCACGACTTCCTGAGAACCCAAAGGCAGAAATTTCCTCCCTCCACCCTTTCCCCTGAAACCATCAAGAAAGAGCAGGAGAGGGGGAAAGAGGTGTTCCGGGAAGTCTACAACACCATCCCAGTGATGCGCAAAGCGTGAGTACTCTCCGTATGACCCTCAAGGCCTTGACCCAGAGTATGTCCTGGGTTCCTGTGATATGAAAGACCATAGAAAGACTGTAATCTGGATGAGTGAGGGAAAGGAAGGGAGATCAGGAAATGAAACCATGGAGAGGGTTTTCAAAAATATCCCTACAATAAGTTGACGCTATCGTTTTTCCTCCAAGGAGTTGACGGCGAGGACGGAAAAAGGGTATAACATGGGTAAACTTTTCAGGAGGTGGTGCTATGAAGAGGTTGGCGTTGCTCGGTGTGGCGGTTTTGCTCTTTGGTCTTGTGTGGGCTGCCTGTGCGGCTGAACCCATCAAGGTTGGGGTCGTCATGGGTCTCACGGGTCCGTGGGCATCCATTGACACACCGGCGCTCAACGGGGTAAAGCTTGCTGCTGAGGAAATCAACAAAGCGGGAGGGGTTCTGGGACGGCCGATTGAGCTTAAGGTTGTTGATACCAAGGCTGACGAGGGTGAAACTGTTGCTGCAGTCATCCGCCTGATTGAAAACGAAAAGGTTTCGGCACTCATCGGGTACTGTGACACCCACTGGGTGAACATTGCTGCACCTCTGGCGCGGGAATACGGTGTGCCCTTCATCACCCCGGGAGCCACTCATCCCCGCATTCCGGAGCGCACTGGTGCCTGGCTGGCCTGCTTTGGCGACAATGCCCAGGCAGCGGCCATTGCCGAGTACGCGGTGAAGGACCTGGGGCTCAAGCGGGGAGCCATCTGGGTGGACACGGCGGTGGACTTCAGTGTCGCCGTTTGTGCCTATTTTGCCGATGCCCTGAAGCACTACGGGGGTGAAGTGGTCTACGAGGACTACTTCGAAATCACTTGGACCGATTTCTCCAGCATGGTGGCCCGTCTCAAGGAGTACCAGGACCAGGGCAAGGTGGACTTTGTGTACGTGGGCGCCATCCCCGACAACTGTGGGGTCATCGTGAAGCAAATCCGGGACGGCGGCGTCACCATCCCCATCTTCGGTGAAGACGGTTTTGACACGCCGCTTCTTGTGCAGACGGGTGGTGCGGCTGCCGAAGGCGTGGTATTCTCAACCCACATGTCTTTGGAGGACCCAAGCCCAATCGTGCAGAAGTTCAAGAGCGACTACCAGGCCATGTTCGGAAATCCTCCTGAGAATGCCTTTGCCGCCCTTGGGTACGACGCCATGAAGCTCCTTGCCAGGGCTATTGAAATCGTCGGCACCGATGACCCTAAGAAGATTCCCGAGGGTCTTGCCCAGATCAAGGACTTCCAGGGTGTTTCGGGAACCGTTTCCTATGAGGCCGGAAGCCAGGTGCCGAACAAATCCGTGGCCGTGATTGAGGTGAAGGACGGCAAGTTCGTGACCGTCAAACAAATAACTCCCGAGTACCTGCCCGATCCCAAAATCGCCAAGTGAAGGAGGATGGGGAGGGGTGCTGCCCCTCCCCGGCTGCTTTCGACGATGGGCGAGTGCATTCTGAAGGTTGAGGACCTGTGGAAGAATTTCGGTGGCCTGATGGCTGTGAGTGGGTACAGCCTTGAGCTCCCCCGTGGGGCAATCTATGGGCTCATCGGGCCGAACGGGGCGGGGAAAACCACGGTGTTCAATCTCATCAGCGGGATTCTGAAGCCTTCCCGGGGAAGGATTGTGTTCAAAGGACGAGATATTACCCGTCTTCGCCCTGACGAAATCGCCGCCCTGGGGTTGACCAGGACCTTCCAGAACCTGCGCCTTTTCCCTTCCCTCACTGTGGAAGAGAATCTGAAAGTTGCCGCCCACGTGCACGCCCGCTGTGGGTTCTTCCCTACACTTTTCTGCGCCCCCTCGTTCTTTCGCGAGGAGAAGGCTATAGAGCGGAAAGCCTGCGAGATGCTTGAGCGCTTTGGCATGTACGAGTTCCGAAAGGAAATCGCTGCGAATCTCCCCTACGGTTTGCAGCGGAAACTCGACATTGCTCGGGCACTGATGACTGAACCAGAGCTTGTCCTTCTTGATGAGCCCTCTGCAGGGATGAACACCAAGGAGGCCGATGACCTGGCCCACCTGGTTGCAGAGCTTCAGAGGGATTTCCGCCTCACCATGATCATTGTGGAGCACCGGATGTCCTTTGTCATGGGACTGGCCGAGGTTATCCAGGTTCTCGACTACGGCTCGATTATTGCCGTTGGGGCTCCTGAAGAAATCCGTCAGCATCCGAAAGTCATCGAGGCATATCTTGGGACGGGTGATCTCGTTGCTTAAGGTTGAGAAGGTTACGGTGAAGTATGGCGTCATTCCTGCGGTTCAAGAGCTTGAGCTTGAGGTAGCGAGGGGGCAGATTGTGGCCCTCCTTGGGGCGAACGGCGCCGGCAAGACAACAACCTTGAAAACCATTGTGGGGGTTCTGCGACCGGCACGGGGCCGCATTTTCTACGACGGAAAGGACATCACCTCCCTCCCCGCACCTCAGCGGGTCCGTCTGGGTATTGCCCTCGTGCCTGAGGGTCGGGGAATTTTCAACCGCCTTACGGTCCGGGAAAACCTTCTCCTTGGGGCGTACCACCGGAGAGACCAGGGAGGAGTTCTCCAGGACCTTGAGGAGGTGTACCGCCTTTTCCCCCGCCTAAAGGAGCGGGAAAACCAGATTGCCGGGACGCTCTCCGGGGGTGAGCAACAGATGCTGGCCATCGGCCGAGGCCTCATGTCTCGCCCCAGGCTCGTGCTCCTTGATGAACCCTCGCTCGGTCTTGCTCCCCTTGTGGTTCGAGAACTCTACACCCTGATTCGGCGTATCCGGGAGAGTGGGGTCACCATCCTCCTTGTGGAGCAGAGTGCTCCCATGGCCATTGGTGTCGCCGACTATGTGTACGTTCTGGAGACGGGAATGGTGAAGATTGCCGGGACTCCCCGGGAGGTTGAGTCCCTTGAAGAGGTGAAGAAGGTCTATCTGGGAGGGTAGGACATGTTCTCACTCTCGTACTTCCTGCAACAGAGCATGAACGGCGTTATCCTTGGTTGCATTTACGCGCTCCTTGCTCTGGGTATGACGGTGGTGTACGGCATTCTCCGGCTCATCAATTTCGCCCATGGTGCCCTTATCACCCTGGGGGCGTTCTTCATGTATTTTGTCTTTTTCCGTTTTGGTCTGCCCTTTGTGGCTGCGCTCTTTCTGGTCCTCGGGTTTGGGGGAGTCATGGGCCTTGTCCTTGACCTTGTGGCCTACAGGAAACTCCGGGGTGGTCCGGAGGTGGCACTCCTCATCACCTCGCTGGGGTTCTACACCTTTATTGAGAATCTCACAAAGCTCATCGTTTCTCCCCAGCCTTATGCCTTCAAGACCCCGGAATTTTTGGCGACGCTGTACCGGACACCGTATCTGACTTTCCGGACGGTTGATGTCTTCATCATCCTTTCGTCTCTTCTCATCATGCTCGCCTTCCACCTCTTTGTGAAACGGACAAAACTGGGGATTGCCATGCGAGCAACGGCGGAAAACCTTGAGATTGCCAACCTTATGGGCATTGAGGTGAACCGGGTCATCTCGGTAGCCTTTGTCCTGGGCTCAGCCATTGCCGCTTTCACGGGATTCCTGTGGGGAGCAAAATACGGGCAGATTTCCTACGACATGGGTTTCCTCACGGGGGTCAAGGCCTTTGTGGCTGTGGTTGTGGGTGGTGTGGGGAGTATTCCCGGTGCTATGCTTGGAGGATTTGTTCTGGGGCTTGCGGAGGTTCTTTCTATTGCCGTTTTGCCCACACGCTTTGCCGAATACCGTGATGGGATTGTTTTTGCCATCCTCATTTTGGTCCTCCTTATTCGTCCCTCGGGTATCATGGGGATAAGGGAAGAGGTACGGGTGTGATGAAGCGGCGTATCCCTCAGGAACTTTGGTTTGTCGTTGGAGGCCTTGTGCTCTTTGGCGCTCTGTTTGTGGCAGAAAAAACCCTGAATCGGTACCTCCTGCACATCCTCATCCTCATGGGGATTTACTCCATTGCCACGGTGAGTTTGAACCTCACCAATGGGTATACCGGGCTTTTCTCTCTGGGGCACGCAGCCTTCATGGCCATCGGGGCGTACACCTCGACCCTTCTCACCTTCCCCGTTTCTCTTCGGGAAGCCTATGACCTTCCCCGTCTTCCCTGGTTTCTGGGGGGACCGAACGCTGCTTGGTCGTTTTTCCCCGCGCTTCTTGCTGGAGGGGCTCTCGCAAGCTGTGCTGCTCTGCTCATCGGAGCCCCGGTGCTTCGCCTTCGGGGGCACTACCTTTCTGTGGCGTCTTTGGGGTTCATGGTCATTGTGGTGACGTTTGCCAAAACCCTCAAAAGCGTCACCCGGGGACCAATGGGAATCAGCGCCATTCCGCTGTACACGAATGTTTACTGGACGTTCCTGTGGCTTTTCATCGCTGTGTACGTTGTGTGGAGGATCGTCAATTCCCGTTTCGGGAGGGCCCTGATGGCTCTCAGGGAAGACGAAACCGCAGCGCAGGTCCTTGGCATCTATCCCATGAAGTACAAACTCTTCGCCTTTGTGGTGGGGGCGTTCTTCGCAGGGGTTGCAGGGGGGTTGTACGCGCACCTGACCAAGGCCATTCGTCCTTTTGAGTTCTCTTTCACCCTGACCTTTCAGATTGTCGTCATGCTCATCGTCGGTGGTATGGGGACCATGAGCGGACCGGTGGTGGGGGTGGTGCTCCTTCTGGCACTCCGGTATGCTCTGAAGCCCCTTGAGGAGCACCTGAAGCTCTACGGGCTTATCGAGCTCATTTACGCACTGCTCCTCATCGTTGTTATGCTCTGGAAGCCTGAGGGCCTTGTGGGAAGGAAACGAGTTTCCGCAAGAGGACGCCGGGAGAGAGAGGAGGAAGGGGAATGGGCAAGGTTTTCCATTCTGAAATGACCTATGTCGATTTCAAAGAGGGGAATTTCGATAAGGCCATTGTGGCTGTGGGCTCAAGTGAAAATCACGGTTTCCACCTTCCCTTTGGTACCGATACCCTTGTGGCCCAGGCTATCGCCCTTGAGGTGGCAAAAAGGGTTCCGGGAACGCTTGTTTTGCCACCCCTGTACTACGGTGTGAGTTTCCACTACGACGCCTTTCCCTTCACCTTGACCCTTCGGCCGGAAGTCATGGTGGAAGTCCTCAAGGACGTCTTCACCTCCTGCATCAGGCAGGGGATTTCTCGCATCATCATCATCAACGGTCATGATGGGAACATCGCTCCCATTGAAATCGCTGCCCGCTCCGTCAAAGTGAACTATCCCCATGCCTTTCTGGCGTGCCTTCCTGCCTGGTGGGTGACGGCAGGAGAACTCCTCCCTCCGGGGACGTTCGAGGTGTGGGGAGGGCTTGGACACGCAGGAGAGGGAGAGACCTCGATTGTCCTCTATCTCTTCCCGGAACTTTGCCGGATGGAGGAAGCTCGGGGTATTGTTCCGGATCTCCCCGAAGGGCTTGAGATCAAGTGGCGCTTTGAGGAGCTCACCCCTTATGGGGCTACGGGGGACCCCAAAAAGGGGACGAAAGAGAAAGGAGAGAAGATGTTCCAAGTCCTTGTGGATTATGTGGTGCGCTTTCTCGAGGAGATGGAGAAGCGAGGGTGGAAGTATGGTGAAAAGTCCCGTGTTTGAACGAGGATGGACTGATGAGGCTTTGCCCTGGGCCACAATCGAAAACATCGACTGGTGGGAGGGGAAGGACGTCGAAATCCGGGGGTGGCTTGCCAACCGTCGCTCCAGCGGGAAGGTCGTTTTTCTCATCCTTCGGGATGGGACTGGCTTTATCCAGGCAACGGTTGCTTTGAGCGAAGTCTTTTCGAAAGAGGACCTGAAGTTCCTGGAACGCCTCCCTTTCGAGTCTGCTCTTCTCGTGCGGGGACGGGTACGAAGGGAGCCTCGTGCTCCTTTCTGCGGGTATGAGCTTGAGGTCTGGGGTGTGCGGGTTATCTCCGTTCCCAGGGAGGAATACCCAATCCAGAAGAAGGAACACTCTGTAGAGTTCCTCATGGAGCACCGGCATCTGTGGCTCCGTTCCCGAAGGCAAAACGCCATCCTCAGGATTCGCAATGCTGTCATTATGGGGATTCATGAGTTCCTTCAAAAGGAAGGGTTCACCCTCATTGACCCACCAATTCTCACTCCTGCTGCCTGCGAAGGGACGACAACCCTTTTTGAGCTCGAGTACTTTGACCTTGGGAAAGCGTATCTCTCCCAGAGTGGCCAGCTCTACATGGAAGCGGCCTGCATGGCTTTTGGAAGGGTGTACTGCCTTGCTCCGGCTTTCCGGGCGGAGAAGTCCAAGACCCGCCGTCACCTCACGGAGTTCTGGATGGTGGAGCCTGAGGCGGCGTTTTTCACCTTCGAGGATAACCTGCACCTTCAGGAGCGCCTCGTCTCGTTTATCGTCCAGAAGGTTCTCAGCGAATGTCCCCGGGAGCTTGAAATCCTCGAGCGGGACACAAAGCCGCTGGAGCGGGTTACTCCGCCTTTCCCCCGTATCTCGTACTCAGAGGCGATTGAACTCCTCCAGAGGAAGGGTTTTCCCGTCAGGTGGGGGGATGACTTTGGTGGGGATGAGGAAACCGCCGTCTCTGAGGAATTCGATCGTCCGGTATTCATCCACCATTATCCCAGGACCATCAAGGCTTTCTACATGCAGCCGGATCCGGAGAACCCCGACCTTGTGCTCAACGATGACCTCATTGCTCCAGAAGGGTATGGAGAAATCATCGGAGGGAGTGAGCGCATTTACGATCTTGCGCTCCTTGAGGAACGGCTCCGGGAGCACAATCTCCCTCGAGAGGCCTTTGAGTGGTATCTTGACCTCCGCCGCTTTGGTGCCTGTCCGCACTCAGGATTCGGCCTGGGGATTGAAAGGACTGTGGCCTGGATTTGTGGTGTGCACCACATCCGGGAAACCATTCCTTTTCCCCGCCAGATTTACCGAATCTACCCCTGAGGTGCTGTACCCCTTGACTCTCTGAGATTTGCTGCTAAAATAATAGGGTGCGTATGGCCGGCTGTGCCGGAGTGGCGGAATAGGAAGACGCAACGGACTTAAAATCCGTTGAGGCGCAAGCCTCGTGCCGGTTCGATTCCGGCCTTCGGCACCAGGAAAGATAGGGGAATACGACGCGGGGTGGAGCAGTCAGGAAGCTCGTCGGGCTCATAACCCGGAGGTCGCAGGTTCGAATCCTGCCCCCGCTACCAGAGTTGTGCAAAAGGCCCTGCGCTTGAAGCGCAGGGCCTTTTGCTTTTGGGAAGCTGGGGAGCATGGCTAAAGCTGTCGCTGAAAACCGCTTGATTCCTCTCAACAGGGCAAAACCTTATCTCGTTGGTCTTTCCTGTCACAGGGCGGAAAAACGACGGGCAATTCTTCTGTTACGGAAAACCAAATGGTTCTGATTCTCTTAAATACCGTATTTCTCCCGCCTCTGATTCCCAAAGGTCGGAAAAACGAGAAGACCGTTGACTCTGCTTCTTCAGGCCTGTTATCATCGAGCCAAAAGCGGGGTTCAAGAGGACAGGACGATGGGCGAGGAGCTTCTGCGAGTAGAAAATGTCACCAAAAGGTTCCCCGGGGTTTTGGCGCTTGATCGGGTACACTTTGAGCTGAGGAGGGGCGAAGTTCATGCCCTCGTGGGGGAAAACGGTGCGGGGAAATCCACGTTGATGAAGATTCTCAGCGGGGTTTATCGTCCCGATGAGGGCACCCTGTATTACAAGGGGAAACCGGTTGTTTTCCACAATGCTCAGGAGGCCCAGAGAGCCGGCATCAGCATCATCTACCAGGAATTGAACCTCATGCCCCATCTCACGGTGGCTCAGAATATCTTCATCGGTCGGGAACCTCTGCGTTTTGGAGGGTATATTGACGACCGTCAGATGAACCGGCAGGCCCGAGAACTCCTGGCCCGGCTCCACGTGGACATTGACCCCACCACTCCTGTCTATGTCCTCCCCCTCTCCAAAAGGCAAATGGTGGAAATCGCCAAGGCCCTTTCATTTCGCTCCGAGGTTCTTATTATGGATGAACCGACTTCTGCTTTGACCGAGTCGGAAATCGACGAGCTCTTCAAAGTCATTCACCAGCTTAAGCAGCAGGGTGTGGGCATCATCTACATTTCCCATCGTCTGGAGGAGTTGAAGCACATCGCTGACCGGGTTACCGTCCTGCGGGATGGAAAGTACATAGGGACCTACAACTACAGCGATATCACCCTTGAAGAGCTTGTGAGCAAGATGGTAGGGAGGACGCTCGAGCACAAGTTTCCTCCCCGCACTTCTTCGCCCACTGGTCGCAAGATTTTCGAGGTGAAGCACCTCACCCGGGTAGGAGTGTTGCACGACATATCCTTCGAACTCTACGAGGGAGAGATTCTGGGTATCGCCGGTCTCATGGGAGCAGGGTGAACCGAACTTGCTCGAGCCATCTTTGGGGCAGACCCCAAGGATGGTGGTGAGATATACCTTCGTGGGCGAAGGCTCGAGATTCATTCTCCCATTGATGCAATCCGCGCAGGCATTGGTTACCTCCCCGAAGACCGGAAGCTTGCTGGTTTGGCGGTAGAAATGTTGCTTTGCGAGAACATCACCATGGCCAACGTTGAGGAAATCTCAAGCCGAATGGGGGTTATTTTCCCACTAAGGGAGCGGAAAGTGGCGGAGCATTACGTCCGGGAGCTGGACATCCGTACACCCTCGGTGTACCAGGTGGTGAAGAACCTGAGTGGTGGAAATCAGCAGAAAGTAGTGGTGGCAAAATGGCTTTTCCGTAAGGCGAAGGTGTTGATTTTCGATGAGCCCACACGGGGTATCGATGTGGGGGCAAAGTACGCCATCCACAGGCTCATGGATCAGCTGGCAGGACAGGGCATCGGTATCATCATGATTTCTTCGGAGCTTCCAGAGCTCCTGGGCATGACTGACCGGATATTGGTCCTTCATGAGGGGCGCCTTGCGGGAGTGCTCAGAACACGGGAAACCACTCAGGAAGAAATCCTAAACTACGCAGCGGGTTTGGTTTCAGCCTTGCCGTAAGGAGGTAAAGGAGTGGGGAAACAAAGGACGTCTCGAACTCAGCAGGTTGGAATGGTCGTTCAGCGGTTTGTGGCTATCAGTGCGTTGATCGTTCTCTTTGTGGTGTTCTCCGTGACCACTCCTAAGTTTTTCACTGTGCAGAATGTCCTCACGGTGGGACTGCAAACAAGTACCATGGCCTTCATGGGGATTGGAGTAACCTACGTCATCATTACAGGAGGCATTGACCTGAGCATCGGTTCCGTGATTGCCTTAAGTGGTGTTGTGGCGGGTCTTTTATCCCGCGCCGGCATCGCCGTCTGGGTGAGTTTCCTCTGTGGCCTTCTGGTGGCCATGGGCTGTGGCATGGCGAACGGTCTTTTGGTTACTCGCCTGAGCCTCCCCCCCTTCATTGCCACCCTGGGCATGATGCAGATTGCCCGGGGCGTCGCCCTTCAGGTTACCGGGGCCCGGGCTGTTGCCGGGCTTCCCGAAAAGTTCGGTGTTTTGGGGAACGGAGCGCTGTTTCGGGTCACTGCGCTTTCTGGAGATGGACGTCAAGTGGTGACCTTTCCGGGTATCCCGTACCCGGTTATCATCATGGTTGTGGTGGCTTGTGTTTTCAACTTCCTTCTTCGTCGGCACCGCATTGGCCGTTTTATCTACGCTGTGGGTTCAAACGAGGAAGCCGCCCGCCTCTCCGGTATTGACGTTAGCCGGACCAAAATCGTTGCCTACCTTGTTTCGGGAGCCCTGGCGGGGTTGACTGGCATCGTCATGATGTCTCGTATCGTGACGGCTCAGCCCAATGCCGGAGTGGGGTATGAGCTTGACGCCATCGCTTCTGCCGTCATTGGCGGCACAAGCCTTATGGGTGGATCGGGTACCATAGCGGGAACCATGATCGGGGCGTTCATTATCGGCATGCTGCGGAACGGTCTCAACATGCAGGGTGTGTCGTACTTCATTCAGCAGATTATCATCGGGCTGGTCATCATCGCCGCTGTGGCGGCAGACCGTTTGCAGCGACGGAGCGAGAAGTAAAGCTATCCTCCGGAGGATAGTTCCATCTATACTGATCAAAAGGAGGTTGGAAGCATGAAGGGCATTCGGGTGTTGGGATTCTTGCTCTGCGCGGTATTCCTTATGGGGCTCCTGACGGCGGCCTGGGCTGAGGAACCCAAGGAAATTGCCGTCATCGTGAAGGAGGCTACTTCAAGTTTCTGGCAGAATGTAGCCAAGGGTGCGGCGGATGCGGAGAAAGAACTCGTTGCTCAGGGAGAGAACATCAAGGTTACCTTCATCGGTCCTGAGGCGGAAACCAAGATTGAGCAACAGGTAAACCTCGTAGAGAATGCCATTAACCGCAACGTTATGGCCATTGTTCTTGCCCCTTCTGATCCGGATGCTCTTGTTCCCGTGGTGATGAAGGCGAAAGAGGCGGGCATTCCGGTGGTCATTATCGATTCCCTCCTGAACTCCAAGGAGGGTTACGTTTCGTTTCTGGCTACTGACAACAGGGCAGCAGGTATCCTCTGCGCCAATGAGCTCATTAAGCGGGCAGGAACCAAAGGGAAAGTCGCTGTTATGTCCTATGTTCCTGGAGTGGGGAGTGAGATTGGCCGGGTAGGTGGGTTTATCGACACCATTAAGGAAAAGACTGAGATGGAAATTATCGGACCCTTCTATTCCCAGTCAGACATGGTCACCGCGTTGAACCAGACCATCGATGTTCTTTCGGCCAATCCCGACATTACAGCCATCTTTGGAGCCAACGAACCCACAGCGATTGGCATGGGAAGGGCTATCGAGCAGCTTGGCCTTGTCGGGAAAATTGTGGCCATCGGTTTTGACGGGAACAAGGACCTCCAGGAAATGGTTCGCAAGGGTACGCTCCAGGGCATTGCCGTGCAGAATCCCTACCGCATGGGTTATGAGGGAGTGAAAATCGCCTTTGCTGCAGCCAAGGGAGAGAAGGTTCCAGAGTACATCGACACTGGAATCGTTTTTGTAACCAAGGATAACATCGACTCTGAAGAGGCCAAACAGGTTCTCTACTGAGCACCAAAAGCTGGCCCCCTGCATTTGGGGGGCCAGCTTTTGGTTTTCTTCCTGGAGGACGAGTGGAATGGTCAAGGGTACGCGGGTTACCATGCGGGAAGTTGCCGAAAGAGCTGATGTTTCTGTAGCCACTGTTTCTCACGTGCTGAACAGAACCCGCTTCGTGAGCCGGGAGACCCAGCAGCGAGTACTCAAGGCCATTCGAGAACTCAATTACCGCCCCAACGTTCTGGCTAAAAGCGTGCGGCGTCGCAGGACCAACACCGTTGGGGTTGTCATGTGTGATCTGGAGAACCCCTTTATGATGGAGATGCTTCGAGGCGTTGAGGCTGTGCTCACCTCAAACGGTTTTGACATGCTCGTCACGAACACCAACTATAGCGAGGAACGGGAACAAAGTGCCCTCGAGATGTTCTACGGGAAACAGGTGGATGGCATCATCCTTGTCCCGGGGAAGGGCGGCGGGGTGGATTTACAGCTTCTCGTTGACTTTGGGGTTCCCGTTGTGGTTCTTGATAAACAGGTGGACCATGGAGGAGTGGACCTCGTCGAGGTTACCAACCGAGAGGGAAGCCGGGAACTTGTGCGACATCTCCTGCGCCTTGGCCATCGGAGGATTGGCATCATTGCTGGTCCCCAGGATACCTCAACAGGAAGGGAACGTCTTCTGGGAGCCCTTGAGGCTGCGAAGGAAGGGGGAATTCCCAGAGAAAAACTTCTGGTCTTTGAAGGGGATTTCTTTAAGGAAAGTGGGGTGCAGGCGGTTCGGGAATTCCTGTCCCTGCCTTTTCCGCCTTCCGTGATCTTTGCGTGCAACTACAGTATGGGTATCGGGGCTTTTGAGGCCATTAAGGACTTAGGACTGCGGGTACCCGGAGATATTGGGTTTGCCATTTTTGACGACCTCCCCTGGTTTGCCTACCTTTCTCCCCCTTTGACGGCTGTTTTTCAACCCGCTTTTGAGGTGGGCAAAGTAGGGGCAGAGCTCCTAATGGAACGCCTGAAGAAAAAGCGAAACACCCCTAAAAGGGTGGTTCTTCCCACATCGCTGCGCATTCGCTATTCTGCCGGCGAACGCTGGTAAGGAGGTTGTTCCCTCATGAGTTCCTTTTCATACTATCAGCCCACACGTATTCATTTTGGTTTTGGGAAACTCGAAGAGGTGGGACGGATTGTGTCCCGTTACGGGAAAAGAGCATTGCTTGTTACCGTCCCCCCTTTTCCGGCCTTAGAGCCGGTCTTCGAAAAGACTAAGCGTCTCCTTCGGGAGAGCGGGGTTGAGGTTGCCCACTTCGACCAGGTAATTCCCAATCCCACAACGGAGAGCATTTCCCAGGGGGCGGAGATGGCCAGGGACTTCCACGCCGATGTCGTGGTCGGGCTCGGGGGAGGGTCCAGCATCGATACCGCCAAGGCCATTGCTCTGGAGGTCACGCATGAAGGAACGGCCTGGGAGTATCGCCTTTTTGGAGAAAGAAAGATTACGGGAGAAGTGCTCCCTATCATCGCCATTCCCACCACTTCTGGTACCGGCTCTCAAGTAACGGCGGTTTCCGTGCTCACCAATCCTAAGGAGCGTTGCAAATCCGCTATTGTGGACCTTCATCTTTTCCCTAAAGAGGCCATTGTGGATCCTGAACTTGTCATGTCCCTTCCTCCTCATCTCACCGCTTCCACTGGATTCGATGCCTTTGCCCATGCCTTCGAAAGTTACGTCCACGTGAATGCCAATCCCTATACCGATCTCCTGGCTCTTGAGGCCATGCGCCTGGTTATTCGTTTTCTCCCACCTCTTCTCCACAATCCTACGGACCGCAGGGCCAGGGAACACATGGCCTGGGCAGATACCCTGGCAGGTCTCTCCATTGCAAACTGCGGCACCACCCTGCCCCACGGAATTGGCATGGCCATCGGCGGGAAGGCCCCCTGGGTCATGCATGGAGAAGCCTTGGCCGTAGTGTACCCGGAGTTTCTCCGTTACACTGCGCCTTACGCCCTGGAGAGGTTCGCTGCTGTAGCCAGGATGTTCCGTCCTGAGCTACTGGGCGAAAAGGATGAAATCGCAGCGTTAGCCCTTGAAGAGATCATGGATACTTTCCTGAAAGAGATTGGCATGTGGTTTGGCCTTGAGGATTTACGCATCCCCAGGGAGGACCTCCCTGGCATTGTTGAGGACACCTTCAAGCTTCCTGACTACTCTGTGAATCCCAGAGTTCCTACAAAAGAGGACGTGTTTGCTCTTCTGGAGAGTGCGTACTCGAGGAGGTAGGGAGAAGAGAGAAGATAAGAGCAGAAAAAGCAGGGACCTGTGTCCCGGCTTGGAAAAAACCGGGATGAGGTCCCCTTGATTTTTCCAGAACCCATGGTAAAATAGTAACCGCCAAAGCGGAAGAAAGTGTGGCCCAATCGAATAGTGGTTAGTTCGGCGGGCTCTCAATCCGCAAGCCGGGGTTCAATTCCCCGTTGGGCCACCATTTTATTTTTGAGTTCTTGAGGCTTCCCGCTCCCGCAACCCCAAAGCCCCAGAATGTGGTACACTTTATAGCAACCCCTGTAGTCCGGAGAACGAGAAAGACTCATGGAAGTAGGGCTTGGCTATAGCGAGAGGACTGACGAGAAAGCAGCGCTTGAAGAAGCGCTATCTCAGGCAGTGCAGACAAGCGGCATACCCTCTTTCTTCTTTCTTTTTATTACGCCTCAGTACAGCCCTCACCGTATTCTTGAAGCGCTGCGGGGGGCTTTCCCCTTGGCGAAGATCCTCGGTTGTTCGGCTGAGGGTGTGGTGGTGGGCAGAAGGCTTCTTTCCCGTGGGATAGCCCTCCTGGCCCTTGCTCTACCCGGGTTACGGGCTTTTACCGCTTTCCCCCCTTTTGAAGGAAGTGATTCGTACGCGCTTGGGGAACTTGTGGGGAGGGAGGTTCGTCGAACCTCACGGGAGGAGGGAACCCTGGTTATTCTTCCTGATCCTGCCCTTGAGGTGCCGCTTTTCCTTCAAGGTCTCTATAACGTCCTTGGTCCTCGTTTTCTCTATCTTGGCGGAGGGACGGGTGTCTTCCGCTTCACCGAACAGGGTGTGAATCTGGGTCCGGTAAGTGTGGGAGTTTTTGAAGGTATAGTCTTTTCCTCTGCAGCAGACCATGGATGGTCCCCCACAAGGGAACTCCTCGTGGTGACGAAGACCCGGGGACGGGAAGTGGTTGAGATCGATGGTATTCCTCCTTTTGAAGCGTACCGCGAGCGAGTGGGGGAGTTTTTTTCCCGAGAAGACCTGTCCCGGGTGGGAACCCTCTATCCCTTGGGGTTTCCAAGTATTTTTGGGGATTTTCTCATCCGGGATCCCGCGTATTGTGCCCCGAATGGGGCTATGGGATTTGTGGGGGCGAGCATCCCCGAAGGAGCCGTGGGGTACCTTATGAGGGGAGAAAAGGAGAGCCTTCTGGCCGCTGCGGCCAGGGTTTCTCAGAAGGCGATCTGCGTTGGAAACCCTTTGTTCGCCCTCGTTTTTGATTGCGTTAGCCGTGCTCTGGTTTTGGGAGAGGCTTTTGAGGAAGAGCTCAGAATTGTGGACGATACTCTTGGGGGGCTTCCCTGCCTCGGATTTCTCAGTGCAGGGGAGATTCAGCCTTACGGTCGGGCACCCCTTTTCCGGAACAAGACGGTGGTTGTGGCGGTGGCGGGGGAAAGGGGAACCGAGCAGTGTTTCCTGCCAGTTTGTGACGCTTCTTCTGAGGTGGAGCTTGCCATTCTCCATGAGATTTCCACCCTCTCGTTTCCCGGATCCTACCAGGAGTTCTTCCGGGAAATGGTGGAACGGGCGGTACGGCTCTTCAGGGTGCAGCGCATGGCCTTCCTGTGGAGGAGAGACGAGGAACTCCAGCTTGCTGCGTCCTGGGGTTTCTCTGACCCTGCCGAGGTCCAGAAGGAAATGGAATCCCCGAAGGAGCACCAGCGGATTTTCCTCCTGGGTGAACAGGAAGCCCCTTCAGTACTTTTTTTTGAGGCTCCTTATCCTTTACGAAGGAGAGAACACCGGCTGTACGCCCTTTTTGCCCGTAAGGTGGAGGACGTCCTTCGTTTTGCCCGCCACCTTGAGGAACAAAAGCAGCGCCTCAGGGAGCTTGAGCACCTTTCACTGACTGACGAGCTCACCGGGGTCTACAACCGTCGCGGGTTTCTGGTGCTTGCCGAGCATGCACTGCTTGCTGCACAGAGAGAGGGGAAGGAAGCGGGAGTACTCTTTCTTGACCTTGACAATCTCAAGTGGATCAACGACCAGTTTGGTCACGAAGAAGGAGACAGGGCGATTCGGGAGTTCAGCAGAATAATCCAGAAGGTCTTTCGCAAATCTGATATTATCGCCCGCATTGGGGGTGATGAGTTCGCCGTCCTCCTCTCCGGAGTAAAGAACGCAGACCTTGAGCGGATTCTCCGCCGCCTCACGCAGCTTGTGGAGGAGTGGAATAGCAAGAACCAGCGTTCTTATCGTCTCTCGTTCAGCGCAGGCTGGGCACCCTTCCTTCCCTCGCAACCCCGAAAAATTCGGGAACTTCTGTCTTTTGCCGATGCCCGGATGTACGATGAAAAACGGAGGAAAAAGGGCGGAAACTCCTTCACCCCTTCCTGAGGATTTCCCGTATCCGGACCAAGGTTTCCAGAGCTTTTCTCGCAGGGACGATGAGCGTCAAAACGTTTCGTCCCTTTTCCCGGAGTGCTCGCCGGTCAGCGAGGGCCTGGGCCATTTTGAGCACACCAAAGCCCAGGGAACTTTTTGTGTCCCCGGGACGATCGGGAATGGGAAGGTCTTCGTCGCTTTCCGTTAAAATCTGCAGGAAACTTCCCCTGCCCCCATCCCCTTTGTGGAGCTGTCCTGTAGAGTGAAGGTAACGGGGACCGTACCCCAGGGTGACGACCTGTCCGTATTCCTCCTTGAGAATCTTGCCCAAAGCCTGGAGCTCTTTCTCGAGAGGGAGGTCGTAAGGGGTAAAGGCCTGAATCGCCAGGTATCCATCCCTGTGGAGCTTTCCGAGGAAGTCGTCCAGGGCGTCTTTGAGGGAGAGCGTCGCTCCCTCAGAGAGGAACCTGACCTCCCCATCCTGTGGCAGGTGTTCCGGGAGGAGTTCCTGGGGATTGCGGAGCATTTCCCGGGTGAAACGTTTGGTGGACTCAACATCAGGCTGGTCAAAGGGATTCAGACGGAGAAAGTACCCTGCAAGGGCGGTGGCGAGCTCGAAGAAGTACGCGTGCTGTCCCAGGTTGTAGGGATTCTCAAAGGGAATGGCAAGATAGGGACGTCCTTCCCCCTCAAGAGCATTCAAAAAGGTGCGAGGAAGCTGTTCTTCGCGGGCGAAAAAGACGACGTACCCCACGTCCTGCCGGGGGTATACTCTCCATTCCCATTCCACGACCGGAAGGATGGCTCTCCCCATCTTCCCCGTGCTTTCGGCAAGAAGCTGTTCAAGCCAGAGCCCGAAGGTCTCGAGTGCCGGGGAAGTGAAAAGAAGGACAATTTTATCGCACCCTCTGCGGTGCAGCCCTCCAAGGAAAGCTCCAAGAACTGCTCCCGGGTTGTCCGGAATTTCCCGGTCGGGGAAGGAACATTCCATAGCTTTTCGGGCTTCTTCAAGAAGACGATCAAGGTCAATGCCAAGGAGCGCGGCGGGGAGAAGCCCGAAGAACGAGAAGATAGAGTACCTTCCTCCGATGTTGGGGTTGTTCTCAAAGATTTCCCGAAAACGGTGCGATCGAGCTTCGGCGATGAGGGGACTTCCCGGGTCGGTGATAGCCACGAAGTTCCTTCCCGGTTCTTCCTCTCTCATGGTACAGAGGAGAGTAAAGAAATAGCGGAAAAGCACAAGAGTCTCAAGGGTTGTCCCCGATTTCGTGGAGACGATGTACAGGGTGGTTCTGGGGTCCCCCTTTTCCGCGAAAGACCGAATGACCTCGGGATCGGTGCTGTCGAGCACTTCGACGTCGAGAGATTCCGGTGCTTTCTGGAACATCTGGGAGAACATGAGGGGGGCAAGGCTTGAGCCACCCATGCCGAGGAGCACCGCTTTGGTGAAGCTGGCTTCCCTGACGCTTTTGGCGAAAGCCTCAAGGGTCCGCACCATACCCTGCATGCGGCAGGGTGCTTCAAGCCAGTCCAGGCGATTGACGATCTCCTCGGGATTCTCACTCCAGAGGGTGTGGTCTTTCTGCCAGAGTCGCAGAAGTACCCGTTCCCGAGCAAGCTCCTCAAGACATTGTTGAAATGCGCTTTCGTAATCTCCGAGAAAGAGTTTCCAGCCTCTCATTGGCCTACCCCCTTTCTGCTATTGTATCCGAAAAGCCCCAGGGAATGAAAGGCCAGAGCATGGGAGAAGAAGTCCCTGAAGTTCATTGACAGGTTTTCCCGGAAAGGGTATATTCGGAGAAAAAGGAGGAGGGTACGTATGAAGAGATTTCTTGTTCCTGTGGTGCTTGCCGTCCTTCTGGTCGGAAGTATGGCTTTAGCGTCAACGCTTGAGGAAATTAAGGTCCGGGGGAAAATCTATATTGGAACTGACGCCACGTACCCGCCTATGGAGTTCCGCGACGAGAAAGGGGAAATCGTGGGATTCGACATCGACCTCGGGCGGGCGATCGCCGAGGAACTCGGTGTGGAGGCGGTGTTCATTGATACGGCGTGGGACGGTATTTTCCCGGCCCTGGATGCGGGGAAATTCGACATCATCATCTCTTCCACATCCATCACCGAGGAGCGGTTGAAGTCCAAGGAGATGAGTGACCCGTACTACGTGACCTCCCAGGCCATAGCGGTCCGAAAGGACAACACAACCATCAGGGGACCCGAAGACCTCAAGGGGAAGGTTGTGGCGGTGCAGATTGGGACCACAGGGGACCTTGCGGTGAGCGAGATAGAGGGAGTCACCGTCAAGCGCTTTGACACCATCGACAAGGCGTACATGGAGGTCATGAACGGCCGGGCCGATGCCGTGGTGAACGACCTTTCTGAGGTGGCCTACCGGATGAAGATGCTCCCCGACATGAAAATTGTGGCCACCTTTCGGGAGGGAGAGGAGAAGTACGGGGTGACGATGCGCAAGGGAGACCTGGAGCTCCTTGCGGCGATTAACGAGGCACTTCGGAAAATCAGGGAGTCGGGGAAATACGACGAGATTTACCAGAAGTGGTTTGGGGAGTTAGCAAAGTAGCGTGAGCTTTGACCTTTCTGCCCTTTACAGAGCGTTGCCCTCGCTCCTCGTGGGGGCGACGGTAACGCTTCGCATCACGTCGCTTTCCATAGCTCTGGGGCTCTGCATCGGCATCGTGGCCGGGCTCTGCCGGGTCTGGCCCAATCCGGTTCTCCGGGCGCTTTCCGGGGTGTACATTGAGATCATCCGGGGAACGCCGCTCCTCGTCCAGATTTTCCTGGTGTACTTCGGTCTCCCCGCTCTGGGGATTAACCTCGACCCCTTCGTGGCGGGGGTCATCGCCATGGGCATCAACAGTGGTGCCTATGTGGGGGAGATTGTTCGGGGTGGCATAGAGTCCATCGCTCGAGGACAGATGGAGGCAGCGCTCTCTCTCGGTATGACCTGGCATCAGGCCATGTACTACGTCATTCTCCCCCAGGCTTTCGTGCGCATTCTCCCGCCTCTCGGTAACGAGTTCATCGCCCTGCTCAAGGACTCCTCGCTCGTTTCAACCATTGCCATTGCTGAACTCACCCGGACCGGGCAGATTATCATCACCCGGACGTTCAAGTCCTTTGAAATCTGGAGCGGGGTAGCGCTCTTCTACTTTCTCATGACCTACGTGATTTCCCGGATTGTGCGGTTCTCGGAAGAGAGGTTGCGGTACAGTGAGTGAGTGGGTTGTTGAGGTTCGGAATCTCAATAAGTACTTTGGCCGGCACCACGTTCTCAAAGATATTACCCTCCGGGTTCGCTTTGGGGAGGTGGTCTCCATCATCGGGGCTTCAGGCTCAGGAAAGAGTACCCTTCTGCGGTGTCTGAATGGCCTCGAACCCATCCAGAGCGGGGAAATTTTCATTGATGGAGTGTGCATCACCGCAAACGGTGTGAACCTGAGCAGGGTTCGTCAGTCCATAGGGATGATTTTCCAGAGCTTCAACCTCTTCCCCCATATGACGGCCCTGGAGAACATCACCCTTGCGCCACAGAAGGTGAAGAAAATCCCCCGGGTGGAGGCCGAAAGGGTTGCCCTTGAACTCCTCCGCAAGGTTGGTCTTGAGGAGAAGGCCCATGCCTACCCGGCGCAACTTTCCGGGGGCCAGAAACAGCGGGTGGCCATTGCCAGGTCTTTGGCCATGAACCCCAAGGTCATGATGTTCGATGAACCCACATCGGCCCTTGACCCGGAGACGGTGAAGGATGTCCTCGACGTTATGAAGGAGCTTGCCCGGGAGGGCATGACCATGATTGTCGTGACCCATGAAATGGGGTTTGCCCGGGAGGTTTCGGATCGTGTGGTGCACCTTGATGATGGGAGGATCGTGGAGGAAGGGCCTCCAGAGGAGATATTCTACCGGCCAAAGCATCCCCGAACTCGGGAATTCCTGAGTAAAGTCATCAACATCTGAGGTGGGACCATGGGAGGAAATGTGGTGAAAATCGGCGTCATTGGCTTTGGGACTGTGGGAGCCGGGACGGTCAAGGTCCTGTGGGAGAGGCAAAGTGATATTGAGAGGGAGCTTGGAGTGCGTATCCAGGTTGCCCGGGTTATCGATAAGGACTGGGTACGGGAACGCCCGGTGGTCGTTCCGCCAGAGCTTCGAGGAGAGGATCCGGCTCTGATCCTTGAGGACCCCGAGATTCAGATTGTTGTGGAGGCCATCGGAGGGGTTTCTCCGGCTTTTGAAGTTGTTTCTGAAGCGCTCTCCCGGGGGAAAAGCGTCGTAACACCGAATAAGGAGCTCATTGCCAAAAGAGGCGGGGAGCTCCTTGAGATTGCCGCAAAGCAGGGTGTCGACCTCTTTTTTGAAGGAACAGTTGGTGGGGGCATTCCTATCATTCATGCCCTGAAGGAACAGCTTGCAGGAGACGACATCGAGGAGGTCATCGGCATTGTGAACGGGACAACCAATTTCATTCTCTCGGCAATGTCTCTCCAGAGAGCCTCGTATGAGGAAGCCCTGCAAGAGGCCCAGCGACGTGGTTACGCCGAGCCTGTGCCCACTATGGACGTTGAGGGATTCGATGCGGTATACAAGCTGGCCATTCTGGCCTCCCTGTGTTTCCACACGAAAGTCGATGTGGATAGCATCTTCCGGGAAGGCATCACTCGCCTTATCCCCGAGGACCTTGAGTTTGCCCGGGAATTGGGCTTTGTCGTGAAGCTTCTGGCCATCTCAAAGAAGACGAACGGTCGCCTTGAGCTTCGGGTACATCCAGTCCTTCTCCCTGAGGAACATCCCCTTGCGAGCGTCACGGGTGTGGAGAACGCCATCTACGTGAAGTCGAGAACCCGGGCCTTAACCTTCCGGGGTCCGGGAGCGGGAGGAGAGGCTACAGGGAGTGCCCTGGTCGGTGATATCATTGAGGCCATCCGCAACCTCAAGTATAACTGTCGGGGACGGGTGGGATGCACCTGCCTCAGAGAACTTCCCGTCCGGCCAGTTGAGGAGCTCGTTATGCAGTACTGCGTCAGAATCCTGGCCCTTGATGTCCCCGGGGTCTTGGGGAAAATCGCCACGCAGTTTGGGGAAGCAGGTGTCAGCCTTTCGGCAGTGAAGCAGCCGGTGAGTACTCCCGGGAGGCTCACGAATATCTATTTCCTCACCCATGAGGTTCAGGAGGCGAGACTCCGGGATTCCCTCGAGCGCATTCAAAAGCTCGAGGTGGTGAAGGATGTGTATGCTATCCGGGTGGAGCGGGGGGATTCGTGAGGTGGAACAGGAGGAAATCGTCACGTCCTTTGTTTGCCTTTCCTGTCAGCGGGAAACGATGCATCGGGTGCTCTACCAGGGGGGAATTGTCAGGTCCATTATCTGCCAGGAATGTGGACTCGAAGTTGGCCTTGACCGGGCAAAGCTTGTGGCGCTCTACGGGGAACAGCTCATTGAGCGAATTCTCACCAAGCCCCAGCGTCTGACTGAGGAGTACAGGCGAGACCTTTTCGAGTTTTTCAGCACCATTCCTTTCCGGATCATCACCAAGCCCTACCGGATGCTCAAGGAATTCGAGTCACTGTGCGAGGACTGATTTTCGGAAAATGCACGCGTCTCCGCTGGCTTCCAGAGTCTCCCCGGGGGCAAGCACCACAAATCGCTCCTTGTCCCACCGTCCCTCAAGGAGATCTCGAAGAAGCCCCTTGTCCCCCTCGACGACCCTGTATTCCCACCCCAGGAACTCGGCGCATTCCCTGGTGAAGGCCTCATAGGCTTCGTCCACCGGAAAGCCCCACCGGATGTAGAAGGCATGGTGGTATTCTCGCTGCCAGCTTTCTTCAAGCTGCATGAGATAGCGTGCATTATCCTCGCCGTACTTTTCCCGATAGGTTTCGTACACCAGGGTGTACCGTTCTTTCCCCGGCTCAAGGGAGTGCTCAATCCATCCGGGAGAGTACCAGTAAATACCCCGGTACTGATTGATGAGTTCTTCGTATCTCCTGTGCGACCCAAGGAGTATGGCGATACAGTCGTGGACGCGGGGAATGACGATGGGATAGCGAGGAGAGGAAAGCCCCTCTGTTCCCCGGCTGCAGAGGCCATATCCAAGGAGGATGGCATCGTAATCGTAACCCGTTTCCAGGTTTCCCTTCTCGTAAGCAAAGCGCTGCGGACTCGTGGTTGCGATTTCTCGCCTGAGGGTTTCCCGAAGGGTTTTGGGATTGTTGTGGAGACCCAGGGGGAGGAAGGTCACGTCGCAGGCACTTTTGACCTGGGAAACGAGGAACGAGATTTCCCGGTACATTGACCGGCAGGCAATGACCTTGAAGCGGCGTTGCACCACACTGTGCATTACATCACCCCTTTTGGGCATTGTATCTCTGCATCTTGTGCTCTGTAAAGGGAAGGAGGATAATTTCCCAGGGAGGTGATGCTCTTGCTCTGCTGCGATTACCACATGCATACCCCACGCTGTGGCGATGCTTCGGGGACGTATGAGGAGTACGTAGAGAAAGCCCTGGAGCGTGGACTTCGGGAGATCGGATTTTCCGGGCATTCCCCCCAGTATTTCCTCCCCAGGGAGCACCGGAAGAGGGAATCGGCGATTCCTGAGGAAGAACTCGAGGAGTACATTCGGGAGGTGGAGGCTCTTCAGGAGAAATACCGGGGGTCTCTGGAGATTCGTGTGGGGCTTGAAGTGGATTTCGTCCCGGGTCATGAACGAGAGCTTGAGAAAATCGTCCATGCCTTCTTTTGGGACTATCTCCTCCTTTCGGTCCACTACCTGGGGGACTGGCCCTTTGACCATCCAAAGTACATCGGGAGGTACAGGGAGTGGGATATCAACGACCTTTTCGCCACGTATTTTCGGGTGCTCAGGGAGGGAGTGGAAACAGGGTACTTCGATGCGGTGGCCCACTTCGACCTCCCCAAGAAATTCGGCTTTCGCCCTACTCGGGAGATTCCTGAAATGGACGAGGCGCTTCTTGCCTGCCAGAGGTACGGAGTGAGTCTTGAGCTCAACACTGCAGGCTGGCGAAGGCCGGTGGGAGAAGCTTACCCATCGCTGGCTATCCTTGTGCGGGCGAGAGACCTTGGACTTTCGGTCTGCGTGGGGTCTGACGCCCACAGGCCTGAGGATGTGGGGAGGGACTTTGAAAGGGCAGAGGATCTCCTCAGTAGGGCCGGGTTTACCTCGGTAGTCCGTTTCACCAAACGCCGGAAAATTCCTGCTGTTTTTCGAGAGCACACCTCATGCGGATGATTGCTGCTATGGCTGTCCTCGCCGTGGGTGCACCCTTCGCTTACCTTTTTCTGATTTCCCGTTTTCCTGACTCCTTCTTTGTCCGGTACTTCATCTGGGTGTGTTTGTTCTGGCTCTTGGGTATTTTCTTCGCCTATCTTTTCCGTAGACGGTAAGCATGGTATACTTGAAGTGGCTTGGAGAAAAAGAAAGCCTTCCGACTGAGTCGGAAGGCTTTCTTTTTTGGAGGATGACATGAGTCGCGTTGGCGAACTTTTGCGGGGTTTCCCGGTTATTGGGGCGCTTCGCAGCACCAACACAAAGGACCTCGGGGAAGAGGATCTCAGGTTCTGCTCGGTGTACTTTATCCTCGAAGGGGACATCTTTGAGGCCCGAAGAATTGTAGCCCTCGCGGATGACAGCGTGGCCTTTTTCCTACATCTGGATCTTTTTGGGGGCATCGCTCCTGATGAAGCAGGGTTCCTTCTGCTTCGGGAACTTTTCCCCCGGGTGAAAGGCATCATTTCCACACGAGCCCGAACACTTACCCTTGCTCGGCGTATGGAATTCATCACTATCTTCCGCCTTTTCTGTATCGACAGCGAGTCTCTCCGAACGGGGCTCAAGGTGATCCAGGAAGTTGGGCCCGACGCGGTGGAGGTTCTTCCAGGAATTGTTTTTCCTAAGATTTCCAGATTTCTCCCCCTTGAGGGATTCCCCCCGGTCATCTGCGGGGGGTTCATCCGGACACCAAAAGACGTGCGAGATATCTTGAAAAGCGGTGCCCTTGCGGTGTCAACAAGTGCGAAAGACCTCTGGAAGATGAACGAGACCTTGAAGGAACACAGATAGCGGTGAGAGAAGATGAAGGTGTACGATGTCGCCATTGTGGGTGGGGGAGTGGTGGGTTGTGCCATAGCGTGGTACCTTGCCCATTGTTCTCTGGACATTCTCCTCCTTGAGAAGCAGGAGGATGTCTGCTGTGGGGTGAGCAAAGCGAACACGGGTATCCTCCACTCTCGGAGTTACTGGACCCCGGGAACGCTGAAGGGGGAAGTGCACCTTCGCTCTCTCTCCTGGTTTGAGAGAGCTTTTCGGGAACTTGGCCTTTCGCCCCTGCGGTGCGGGGCGCTAACGCTTGCCTTTTCCAGGGAGGAAGCCAGGCACCTTGAGGTGCTCAAAAAGCGGGGAGCAATTGCGGAAGCGGCCATCCTTTCGCCAAAGGAGGTTCTCGCAATTGAGCCTCGGGTAAACCCCGAAATCCACGCTGGGTATTTTGACCCGGAAACTATGGTTATTTCTCCTTTCGCTTTAACCATTGCTTTGGCGGAGGGTGCAGCCCTCAATGGGGTAGAGATTTGCTGTGGAAAAGAAGTCGTTGCTGCAGAGCCCTCGGGTCGGTTTCTGCGCATTCGCTGTGGCGATGGGACGGTCTACCACGCTCGCTTCCTCGTGAACTGCGCCGGTGCCTCTGCGGTCCACCTTGCTCGAAACCTTGGGGATTCTCTGCCACCGCTTTCCTTTTTCCGGGGACAGTACTTTGTGCTTGATCGGGAATGCCAGGGATTCGTGCGCTGCGTGCTGTATCCGGTGCCCACAGAAAAGAGTAAGGGTATTCTTGTTGCTCCAACTCCAGAGGGCAATCTCCTTCTTGGGCCGAATTTCGAACCTACTCAGGGAGAGGACACCGCCACCACCAGAAAGGGCCTTCTTGAGGTTGAACGGGGAGTGCAAAGACTTGTCCCTGACGTTCCTCTTGACCGGGTGATCACGACGTTCTCCGGGGTACGGCCAACACTCCCTGAGCGGGATTTCCTCATCGCTTTTTCTCCCTCGCTGCCCTGTGTGCTCCACCTTGCTGGTATTGAGTCTCCAGGACTCACCGCGTGTTTCGGCATCGCCGAATACGTGGGTGAACTCCTTGCCAGGCGTGGTCTTCCTCTCCGGGAGAGGAACGATTTTCGCCTTCGGGTTCCTTCCCGGGCCTTCCGGGAGTGCTCTCTTGAAGAACGGGAATGCCTGATCCGTGAAGACCCCGACTGGGGGAAGATTGTTTGTCGCTGTGAAGAGGTCACCCTTGCGGAAGTAAAACGAGCACTTCGGGCAAATCCCCCCGCCCGAACCCTCGATGGGCTGAAACGGCGGGTTCGGGTTTTTGCTGGACGATGCCAGGGGAGTTTCTGCGGCATGCACCTTCCCCGGATTCTGGAGAACGAGGGTGGCATTCCTGTCCATGGCCTTCGGAAATCCGGTCCCGGTTCGTTCTATGTACTCCGGAGGGACGAGGTGGCAGCGTATGCTGAGGTCCGTTGACGCAGAGGTTGTGGTCATTGGTGGAGGACCGGCGGGGATGGCTGCTGCACTCTCGGCGTGGGAGTGGGGAGCGCGGAGGGTGTTCCTCCTTGAACGAAACCCTCATCTTGGGGGAATTCTCAACCAGTGCATCCATCCCGGATTTGGACTCCGTCTTTTCGGAGAGGAGCTCACCGGCCCGGAGTACGCGGAGCGTTACATCGAAGCGCTGGAGAAAACCGGAGTGGAGGTTCTCACCGACACCACTGTCCTTGAGGTTGGCGAGGACCGGCGTGTGGTGGCTGTGAACCGGGAAGGGGTATGGATTTTCCATGCTCGGACTGTGGTCTTTGCAGTGGGGTGCCGGGAACGAACCAGGGGCATGATTCGTCTTCCGGGGACTCGGCCGGCGGGAATTTTTACCGCAGGGTGTGCCCAGTACTTAGTGAATATTGAGGGGTACCTTCCAGGGAGAAGAGCGGTGATTCTGGGGTCAGGAGACATCGGCCTTATCATGGCTCGCCGGCTGACCCTTGAGGGGGTGAAGGTTGAGGCGGTGGTGGAAATTCGTCCCACCCTGAGCGGACTTTTACGAAACTACGTTCAGTGTCTTCTGGATTTCCGGATTCCTCTCCTTCTCTCCCATACCGTTTTGGAGGTTCTTGGAAAAGAGCGGGTAGAGGGTGTTGTGGTGGGAAAGGTGGACGAGAAGGGAAACCCAGTAGGTGAGAAGCGTCTCCTCCCCTGTGATACGCTTTTGCTTTCCGTCGGTCTTGTCCCCGAGAGCGAGCTCCTCAAGAAATCCCGGATTCCCCTGTGTCCTTTAAGTGGTGGGCCCTTTGTGGACGAGGACTTTGCCTGCGATGTTCCGGGATTTTTCGCCTGCGGGAATGTCGTGGGTGTCTTCGACCTTGTCGACTACGTTACGGAGAGCGCGCTGCGAATCGGGCGGAGAATCGGGGAGGCTGAAGGGTACACACCACCTCGTTTTGTCCTTTCTCCCCTGGAGGGGGTGGCGGCGCTATTCCCCCAGAGGATTCGAAGGGGGAAGGACGGTTTCCTCTACGTCCGGCCAAAGGAAGGCCTCAAGAAGGCTCGCCTTTCCCTCATCCACAACGGAAGGGAGTTCCATTCCGTTGCTCTTCCTCTCTGTCGGCCAGGAGAAATGATCCGTCTTGACCTTGCCCGGGTACCTTGGCCAGAAGAAAAGGGGGAGGTGCAGGTTGTCCTCCGTGGGGAAAAACACGTCGACGTTCTCTGAAGTGTTCTGTATCGTGTGTCCTCTAGGATGCCGCATCGGGGTAGAGCAGGGGTCAGATGGCCTTGTCCTTCGGGGTGGATGCCCCCGGGGACAGGAGTACGCCCGGCAGGAAGTCACCTCTCCCTGTCGGGTGGTGACGACAACGATTCGCATCCTGGGGGGAGAGATCCCCCGGCTCCCGGTGCGAACCTCTGCGCCCTTCCCCAGAGAACGCATTTTCGAACTCATGGAGTTCCTGCGTACCTTTGAAGTCACTGCTCCCGTCCGGCGAGGGGAAGTTCTTGTGGAGGACCTCCTTGGAACAGGGATACATCTTGTGGCCACACGAACTATTCGCCGCTTGGAGAAGGAAGAGGAAGGCTCAGCGGGAGCCTGAGCTGGAGCATCCCGATTTTCATCTTGGCTACAGGGATGAGAGTGATTTCGTTTTTCTTTTCCGCAAGTTCCAGGACGAGCTGGTACACCTTGAGGGCTTCAACGACGTTGTCCTCTGCCTCGTAGACTGAACCAAGGAGATTCAGGGCGGTGAGGTTTTCCGGGTCCTTTTGCAGCACCCGAGCGATGCAACCCTTCGCCTCTTTAAGCATTCCTGCCCGGAAGTACCAGCCCGCCTCTTCGAGGAAGAGGTCCTCTTCCTTCTCATAGAGCGCCCGGGCGCTCTGCCGGAAGTGCTCAGCCTCGTTGGTCCTGCCGAGTTTTTCTGCAGCAATGGCGGCCACAACGTAGGGAATCGGCCGCTCAGGGAATATCGCAATAGCCTCCTGACAGTGGGCAAGCACATCCTCAAAGGCCTGGTTCTGCAGGGCCTGTTCTGCGGCGGTGAAGGCGTTGAGGTACTGCTGTTCTCTTGGAGGGAGGCGGAAGACGAAAAAGTATAAAGCCACGAGGACAAGGGTAACGCCTCCCAGGATAGCCGCGGTTCTTTTCAGGCGCTTCTTTCGCTCCTCTTCCACCTTTCTGTCCAGCCACCACCACCATCGTTCTTCGTTCGGGGTGACCTGTTTCCGTTCTTCCTGCAGACGTCTTCTTCCGATCACTTTTAGGAAGAGCGCGGCGTTTTTCTCTAAGAGAGCGTCGAAATTCCGTACCCTGATCCACTCGGGTTCAACCGACGCTCCCTGAGATTCGTAAAACCGCAACCATTCTTCAATGGCATCCCGGAGCGCAAGGAGGGTGACGCCTCTACCTCTTTCATCTCTGAGGTTGGCGACTCTTTTCACGTAGCTTTCAATCCACTGCCGGACCTCGTCAAGTTCGGGAATTCCCTGTCTTTTCATGCTAACCACCCTAAGTACATTGTACTTGATTCCTGCCCTTTTGGGTAGGATTGGTGCGGCCACAGGGCTATTTCCAGGGTTGGGTTGTATTCCCGGGCGCTGACTCTGGAGGAGGTTCTTCCGGCGCTTTTTCCTGTGGTATACTTTCCTGGGAATTTTTCTGGAGATTTGAGGTTAGAATTTTTCGCCATGAAGGTTGTTGCAGAAAACCGGAAAGCAAGGTACCTCTATGATATCCTGGAGCGACTCGAGGCGGGTATTGAGCTAAAAGGGACGGAGGTCAAGTCCCTGCGGAACCACGCTGTGAGCTTGGACCAGAGTTTTTGCCATGTCAAGGATGGCGAGATGTGGCTCCACAACATGCATATTGCTCCATACCATTTCGGGAACGTTTTCAACCACGATCCCCGGAGGTCCCGGAAGCTCCTTTTGAAGAAGCGGGAAATCCTCCGCTGGGGGTCTTTAGTGGAGCAAAAGGGCTTGACAATAGTTCCCCTGCGGGTGTACTTTAATGAGCGGGGAAAGGCAAAGGTTGAGATTGCGCTTGTCAAGCCTAAGAAGCTCTACGATCGCCGCAGGGAACTCATGGAGCGGGAAGAAAAGCGAGCCCTGGAGCGTTTACTAAAGTACAGGGCGTAAAGGTGTGGGGGCGTAAGGGTCTCGACAGGGCCAAGAGGAGTTGAAGAGGCGAGCCGAGGTCTCCACCGGGGCTCGTAAAAAAGGTGGAGCAACGACAAACGCCGACGCTCAGTTGGCACTCGCTGCGTAATTCGCACGCAGCACGTCCCTGGGCAAACCGCCTGCTATGCCCAGGTCGGCGCCAGATAGCGGGCTGGTTTCCGGGAGTCCTCAGGTACCGGGAATGAGAACTCACTGAGGAAGCGTATGGTTCATCCGGCCTCAGGGAGGGACCGTGCGCTCAAGGAAAACTGAGGCTACGCTCGTAGGCTCTTCACTCTGTCGGGTTCTGGACGTGGGTTCGACTCCCACCGCCTCCACCAGTTTATGTGTTTTCGTTCCCTTGTGAGCCTACCCCGGGAGGGAAGCGCATGGAAATGCTCCATATTCGCTGGCAGAGACTCCTCATTGACGGGGTAACATGCCCCCGCTGTGCTTCTACAGAGGAAGAACTTGAAAGGGCCTGCGCGCTGCTGGAACAGGTTTTTGCCCCCTTGGGCATCGGTGTTGTCCTTGAGAAGGAAATCCTCTCGTGTGAAGCTTTCCGCAAAGACCCCTTGCAGTCGAATGCGATTTTTCTGAACGGTCGGCCTTTAGAAGAGTGGCTTGAAGCCTCAAGAGGTGCAAGTCCTTGCTGTGACGTCTGCGGCCCGGTGGCCTGCCGCACCGTGGAGGTTGACGGCCGGGTTTATGAGGTTATCCCTGCTGAACTCATTGTGAAAGCAGCGTTCCTCGCGGTTTCTGCATCCCTTTCGGGATGTTCCCACCATGGGTCTTCTTGTTGCTCTCTGGGGTAAACGCTCATGGGGGGATGGCGACTTTTCACCATTTTCGGGAGTGCTTTCATCGTTGGTTTTTCTGGAGCGCTCATGCCTGGGCCTTTACTTGCCCTTGTCCTTTCGGGTGTTCCCCGTCTTGGATTCCGGGCTGGTCCTCTCACCGTTGTGGGTCATGGCATTCTTGAAGCCGGTATGGTGGTGAGCCTTGTCCTTGGTTTTGGAAGGATTCTGGCGTTGCCCCTTGCCCAGCGCCTCATTGGTGTTGTGGGAGGCGGGGTACTCGTGTACCTTGGGATGGGCATGCTTCGGGCCTTCCGGAGTGTAACCATCTCTGAAGGTCAGAAGAAGGGGAGGACCAGTCGGAATATGGTACTCGGTGGGGTCCTGACAAGCATTTCCAACCCTTACTGGATTATGTGGTGGGCAACCGTGGGGCTTGCCATGCTCCTTTCGGCAAGCCAGGCGCGAATCTGGGGCATTGTCATCTTCTTCCTCGGGCACATCCTGGCGGATTTTGTATGGTACAGCGCTGTTTCCTTCACCCTTGACCGGGGGCGGGGCGTCTTCTCTGAGCGATTCTACAGATCCCTGGTGGGGGTGTGCGGTGCGATGCTCATTTTCTTTGGAGGGTACTTTGCCCTGGGGGTGGTGTGAGGTGATTCGTCTTGTTTTTGCACCCGCGCCGTACCGCCACGAGGAGGTCACGTACGTGTACTGGGAGTACGAGCTTGAGAGACCTTATGAGCTCTACCTTATCCCCCTGAGGGCGCTCAACGTGTTCCTGGAGGAGGCGCTCGCGCAGGAAAAAGAGTTCCCGGAAAACATCCGCATCTCCTTTGAGGATGGCCGCATCCGTGTGTGGACGCCTTTTACAGTGTACTCGGAGTACCTCTTTGAACGTCTGGAACGGCTTTTGAGGGACAGGGTTCGGGCCATTCTTGAAGAAATCATGTTCTGAGGATTACCGTAAAGAGAGGAAAAGGAGAAAAAATGCCCCCAGAAGGATCCGGTAGTACCCAAAAGGTACGAGCCCCTTTTCCCGCACGAGTTTGAGGAGCACGGTGCAGGAGAACAGACCGCTTCCCAGGGCGGCAAAAAATCCCGGAAGAGCGCTTTTGAAAAGTGCCATTCCTCCCGAAGCCTCTCGCAAAAGCGCCAGGGCCGTTGCCCCACCAATGGTGGTAAGGGACAGGAGAAAAGAGAAGAGCACCGCCTCGCTTCTTTTGAGGCCCACACCGATGCCCCCAAGGAGCGTGATGCCCGAGCGGGAAACTCCTGGAATCAGTGCCAGTGCTTGAAGAAGGCCGATGATTGCAGCATCTCTGACATTCATGGTCTCCAGGGTTTTTTCTCCTTCACACCGCACCAGGAGGAAGACAATTCCTACTCCAAGGAGAACGGCACTCACAAGGAACAGGTTTCCCCGGAGGATGGTCTCCACCTTGTCTTCCAGGAGATACCCGAAAATTCCTGCTGGTATGGTGGCAACGAGAACCTTCAGAACGATTGAAGGTCGTCGCAGGATCCGCCCCGTAGAGGGGAGGAAGACCAGGAGGACGGCAAGCCACGTCCCAGTGTGGAGCAGAACGTCAAGGGAGAGGTGGGCTTCGCCCAGGGGGAAAAGGGTTCGAAGAAGGAGCAGGTGAGCCGATGAGGAGATGGGGAAGAATTCCGTAAATCCCTGGATAAGGCCGAGAGCAAGGCTTTCCGCGACGCCCAATCTTATCACCCTTTCTTGCAGGTGTTCTCTCATTGTATCAGAACGCTCTCCGTTTCACCACCTTCTTTGCTCTACTTCTCAACCACGTGGGTTGGGGTCTGGTTGACACGGGGAACATTTCCCGGTATCCTAATTGAGGGTTGCCCATGAAAGCAGTAAGACGCAGAGACGAGAGGAAAGCATCCATCTTCCCGAGTAAGGGAAGAT
>Ga0209225_1000795_pt1 | contig 33920 bp, 37 predicted proteins | sample WasSprMetagenome_FD_184732 | JGI IMG/M metagenome (GOLD analysis project Ga0209225, IMG submission 184732) | Sulfidic aquatic microbial communities from Washburn Spring, Yellowstone National Park, USA - WS (SPAdes) (version 3) | ecosystem: Environmental > Aquatic > Thermal springs > Hot (42-90C)... | reverse complement strand
CGAAGGAGTCTTCAACTATGAATTCGCCCTCCATCACGGGGATTCGCCAAACTTTCCTCCCTCCAACCAACCCCTTCTTTTGGAAGCCGTCTCCGAAATAGCGGAGGCTCCTTCCAACCTTCATCCTCCTTTTGGCTTCTGGAAGGGCGTCGAAAGCCGCTGTTGTTGGACAGGTCATTACACATTGACCTATGCGAAGCATCATCTGCGCCTTCAAGTCGAATCGGCTGCGGTTGTAGATTTGAATGAGGACGCCAACTCTTCCGTCGGGGGTTTTCTCTTTCGGTACAAATCCCTCCACACCGGCCTCAGCAGGCGCCATAATGACACTTGTAGCAAAGCCCGTTGCCACTTCAGCGGCTGTTAAAGCCCACTTCTCGTTGTCGGCTGTTATGAGCACTCTCCCAGCCCAAAGGGGAAACATTTCGGCAAAAGTGTCTGAAACTTTAACAGTGTGCCCCCTCGGAGACTTTACAATGAAGCATGGTCCAAACTTGTCCTTCTCGTCGTATCCTACTATTTCAAATTTGGCTTCGCTTTTCAGCATATTCAAACCTAGCTTTGAGAATAAGCGCAATCTCATTTAAGACTTTTCGCCTTGCAGGGGCAAAATGACATTAACAATCAGCTTTTGCAGATATAACAGAAGCCTTACGAGACAGAGGGGAGTCACCGCCAACGGGTTTCAGGGGAAACCAAATCTATTTATTTTTAACTATAAAAGGGTTTACCATGAAAACCGCTAAAGTCAGCTTTAAAGAATCCGTAGAAGAAGCTGTTATCGATGCTGGAAAATGTGTTGGCTGTGGTACTTGTCGCTTGCTTGTCCTTTACATGCCTTGAAGGAAAAACCAGCCTTGGTGAAGGAGCGCAAAGTTTGCGGTACATGCGCGCTAGCTTGTGCTAAAATGGTTTTTATTCCTTTTGCCATTTTAAGCTTGACATGAACCTTTGATAAGCGGATGTTAAGCGTTCTTAGGGATGGGCGACCTGGGATTTCAGCAGCTTTTGGGGGATGCTGGCTTCTCCCATAACACTTTGAGAACGCATTTAGCCAGCTTGGAAAGGCAAGGCTTAATTGTCAAGGATAAAAAGCCCATTAAAAGGCGGGGAAAACCAGTTTTCGCCTACTCCCCACTTCCAAAAATAAGGCACAAGGTGGCCTTAACCATAACGGAACCCCCAAACAACCGTCGTCAGCCTAACACCCCAAGGATTGAAACACCTTTGCAAGTTTGAGAAGGGCGGATACTGCAAGAAGTCAAACGCAGATGCGAAGCCCAAAACTGCCCCCAAACCCTAAAAGAAGAATAAAAACCATCCATTTCAGCAACATCCTAGCGCATAGCAAGGTTTTAGTGGTGACTGTTGCAAACTGTTTATTGATCTACTTTGGAGTTATGTCGATTCTAATAAACTACAAGGAAATTCCATTAATCTATCTTTCTCTGATCGAATCTTTAACGCTATTCAGGGTGCATAACCATCGGTTTTGGCCTCTTAATTTACAAAGCCGTTGAAAAAAGAATTCCAACACTAGCGTAAAACACTATCATAAAATGAAAGAGGATTAAGATTTTTGGGAGGAGGCTTCTGAGACGTTCATGACATTGTCTTCTAAACATAGCTATCCTTAACTAATGTATGCCGCAACTTTTTAAGGCAGCCAATGCTTTCCAGTTTCATTTTTTTCTCCTTCACCTTTTAACTTTTTGAGAACTTCTTCTTTAGCCAGTTGATAAGCAATCTTGTGATCGAATATGCCCTTAGGCGACTCTGCTGCCATTTTAATTAATTTAGCTTCCACAGCATTTTTAAGAGTTCCTATGGCAAGCGCGCCCACGCCAAAGACTTTTGGAATAACTTCTTTTCCATCCCATGTCGGTTTTAATCCTTCAACGCCCAATGGAGGAATCGCGTTGATATCCGCCACGATCTTGCAGTTTTTCCCATATTCTTTAAGTGTGTTCAATGTGAGGAGTTGAACTCCTGCAGCTCCAGCTGCAAGAACGATTTCAGCGTCTTTTATGGCTTTTCCGACTTCCTCTGGAGTTTTGGCTTCAACACCCTTGGCCCTTTCTTCTTTAAACTCCTCGTTTATTTTTTCAGCAACAGCTGTCGACCTCTTGAGGTCGCGGGAAGTCACAACAACTTTTGCTTTCTCAGAGGCGTAAAGCCTTGCAGCTGTCTGCCCCACTGGTCCTGTTCCAGCCAATACGGTGACGGTTTTTCCTTCAAGACCTCCAAGACCTTTTACCATGGAGACTTCAAGGGTTTTTGCAACTGCGGCTGAAGCTGTCGTGTATGCACCTCTTGGGTCTATCACTACGCTGAGTTCAAAGGGTGGAAACATGCACTTTTTTATCTTCTCAAGAATTTCATTTGCAAGCTCAAAGTTACGCCCATTAATGAATATTTTTGTGTGCTTTGCGCCCTCAGGCCCACGTGGAAACATAGCGTCATAAACTAGTTTCTCAGCATCCTCCACCGTTACATTTTCATATTTTAGGATAACAGCTTCTGGGAGAACGTCTACAGTTGTGAGGATATCAAAGGGGCTTGCGTGCTTATCTGTATCTAAGAAAATGAAAACGGTTTTAAACTGTTGCTTTGACAAAGTTTTCAACCCCTCTTCTTCGTAATGCATCGTGAGCGCTTAAAAAAATTGCTATTCAAACATGCCCCATTATACGCATATAAAGCATATGGGCTATCCGTCAAATAGCCTTCTGCTGCGGTACGGTGAAAAACTTGTCGGAAACTAGTTTAATCTGAGAATAACCATTAAGAGATAACATGCAACTATACTGCGGATTAAGGTAGGATACGTCCTTGTCTACTCAACGTCAAGAGTTATCCTAGGGAAGTTCTGATTGTTTCCGTGTGCCTGGAAAAATGACAAGAGATCGATCTCTGTTTATGGCCATTGAAACAATATCCCCTCGTTTAAGCTCGTTTAACTCAACCCAATATTTCGGAAGCGAAACAACCAATGAAGAACGGCCAAGAGACATTATCTCACGCTGTTCATCAAACTCCCATGAAATATGAAACAACCTTGAAAAAGCTCAGCTTAAATATAGGTGCCTAATTATTATTGTCTTCAGATGGTGAACAAAATGACAGAAATTGTTGAGAAAGGTTTAAAGAAGGTAGGGATAACCCTCTCAAAACCGGTGCTCGCTATCCTATGCATCGTCTTTGGCATTCTGGTAATCCTAATACCAGACCTTGTTGGAATTATTCTGGGCATCTTTCTGATAATCGAGGGAGTTCTGCTGCTTACGGAGCATCTGGAGCTTAAAAAACAGCAGTCAATTCAGCCAATTCAGCAGTAAGTTATCCTTTATTTCCTTTTTCTCCTATTAGGAAACCATGTTTAAGCATTGTTGATAGCAAGGGTACCCCAACAAATAATGAAACAACTGCCGCTATTAAGTCTTCAACGTGTGACTGACAGCAGCATCGACAAAGGCGGCGAATAGGCTGTCAAAATTTCCAAAGAAATATCCTTATCAGCGAATCTGTGGCAATGCAGGCGAAGGAAACCAGTGCCATTTTTAAGAGATAAACGTTTAATGTTTGCGGTTTGTATCTTTCATCAATTTTTGCCGCCGGGTAAATTAGGGCTAAAGCCGCCAACACGTTTAATATAGCCAAAACGGTAGGCTTCGACCGTAGGGATGCATGAAATAAGCCACCAGAGTTGAAAGGTACAGCCCCAAAACAGTTTTCCATCCAGCCTTAAACAGCATACCCGCGGCGAGAACGCCTACCGGTTCCGCTATTATGCCGAACACCCAAAAAGGGTCCGGTTTAATATCCGTGCGGTTAAGGAGCCTATTAAAGTCGCTGTAAAGCCAAGAAAGGGGCCTAAAATGGCCCCTCGATGGTTATATATATCCCCAAGTTTCGCCACGAACCAACGAAATGATATAGAGCACAGCATGTAGAGCTGCAAAAACAGAGCCCATGGCAACGATTCTCGAATTTTTCATAACAGCAGTTCCTCCATAAACTAGCGTTGGATTTAATTCTGGTTATGTGGGCTCAATTGCAAAATAACCTTTATGCAAGCTTTTCCATGTCAAACGTTCATTAACAGTTGAGCAGCAAGGATTATTATCGCCGTCAGTACGCCCATGGTGAGCGTTGCAACACCGTAAAGCCAACAATTTTCCTTTGCTACTTTGCCTAAATACATGCCCAGAAGGAATAATGTTGCCATAGAAAATGCCAATGAAAGGATGTAGGCGCTTGGAACGGTGACGAACCTTGCCAAAGCCAAGATAAACGGTGAAAGCGATATTGCCGCGTTAAAACTGGTGATAAACCATCTATTAGGGCTACGTAGACCACGACGAAGCTGGCAGCCCTGTAGTGCAACGGGTTTACACGGCTACCCGTTGTTTCTTTCATCTCTTTCAATTGGCGTTCTCTTTCGGCTCTTTCAGCCATGAAAGCTCCGAAAAACCCGGAAACCCCCGTGGCGAGGCATGCGCCGAAACCCGCCAGTAAGATGACCCCCGGTTTAGTCACTCAAGCTATCCATGAACCTAAAACAGTGCCGAATGTTGTCATGGCTCCGTCGAAGCCGTTCATGACAAAATATCTTCTGACTATTCCGCCAGCCCTTGCGACGTGGAGATAAGTTCTAACCTTTTTAAGAGTGTTGTTGCGAGAATTGCTCAACCGGTATTTTTCCACCCTTCTTGGGCGAATAACTTAAACTCCATGATTTAAACGGCACCTTTAACACCGCAACCGTTTAATATAAACTTTTAGAATTCAGCTTCTACGTTCAAGGAGGAGAAAAATGTCAATCGTCGAAGTGTTGGAAAAGCTTTCAAACGCCTGCGGAGTAGCCGGACGAGAAGACGAAGTCAGAAAAATCATGAGGGACTCGCTGAAACCCTATGTGGACGAGATTTTGGAGGACAAGCTTGGAAACATCATAGCCGTCAAGAAGGGCAAGAAAAACGCGCCGAGGGTTATGCTGGCAGCCCACATGGATGAGATAGGCCTTTTCGTGAAAACAATCACCAAGGAAGGTTTCCTTCAATTCACTAAGGTAGGAGGAATAGACGACCGAATTCTGCTAGGCCAGAAAGTCATGGTTCACACGGAGAAGGGGCCTTTACACGGGATAATTGGCTCTAAGCCTCCACATATACAGAAGGAAGAGGAACGCAAAAAAGTGCTCACATATGATGAGCTCTTCATAGACATAGGCGCTGAAAGCCAAGAAGAAGCCAAGAAAATGGGCGTAAAAATAGGCGACCCAGTGAGCTTCGACATAAAATTCGCGAAAATAGGAAACGACGTGGTTGTAGGAAAAGCCTTCGATGACAGAGTTGGCTGCGCGATAATGATCGAAACCATGAAAATGCTGAAGCAAACAGAGTGTACAGTCTACGCTGTCGGAACAGTGCAAGAAGAAGTGGGCTTAAGAGGCGCCACAGTGGCGGCTTTCGGCATATACCCAGACGTAGGCATAGCCCTTGACGTTACAGTGGCAGGCGACGTGCCCGGAGTGAAAGAAGTGGAAGCACCTGTTAAAATGCGGAAGGGTCCAGCCATAGAAGTTGCAGACATGGGTTTAATCACACATCCAAAGGTTCTGCGGCTTCTTGTCGAGGCGGCCGAGGAAAACAACATTCCATACCAGCTTGAAACAGGGCTGCCTGGTTCAACAGACGCCGCCCGCATAGCCCTAACACGGGAAGGTGTTCCAAGTGGTGTAGTCTCTGTGCCAACCCGCTACATTCACAGTCCAGCATCCATGGCAAGCCTAAAAGACATGGAAAACGCCGTAAAACTGACAGTGGCCGCTCTCCAGAAAATCCCAAAATACTTCTAGGCTATCAGGGTCGCGCTTTTGGCTAAACCTCTTTCATCCAATGTTTGCGAATGAGGATGGCTAAAAGTCATCGTGTAAGACAGAAACTAGACCAACATTCGGCTCATTAAGAGGGCCCTCAACGTTTCTAACAGTTTTCGTTCATGATATTCCGGATGAGAGCTGTTCCGAGACCGTGAACAAAGATAAGCGGGACAAGGTTTTGGCTTTGCTGTAATAGCAGCCAAAAACAAGCCGAAAAGAAAAGTTATTGTGATGCATTAAAGCATGCCAAGAGAGTGAAAGTGAAATGTTCCCAGACGAAATGCCAAAGGATACATCACCTCCAGAAAAAGAAGTACTAGCAACTGTCGATGTAAGGCAAAGTAAATGGAAAGGCAAGGGCAAGCTCCTTTCTCATGAAACTCTCGTTGTCTATAAGGCTGCTGGATAATGGTTTAAATAGATGTGGCTCAATGATTTTAGGGTGCAGGCAATGGGTAGAAAAGTAGGTTACGAGTTTCTCGAACACACGGCAGATGCCTATATAGCCGCTTATGGCGAAGACTTGGCTGAAGCCTTTGAAAATGCCGCCGCCGCCATGTTTGATGTTATGACAGACGTGGAAAAGGTCAACCCGGAAATTGAAGATTATGTTGAAGTTTATGGAGAGGACGAGTACGCCTTACTCTACAACTGGTTGGAGGCGCTTCTCGTTAAGTCTGAGGTTGAGGGCATGCTCTACTCAAAATTTGAGGTTCAAGAATTAAGCAGAGGAGACGGCGTTTTTAAACTTAAAGCCAAAATTTGGGGTGAAAAGTTCAAACATGAAAAACACCCGCAGAAGGTTGGCGTCAAAGCTGTCACATATCACCAGATGGAGATAACGAAAGGGGAGAATGGGGTTATTGTAAAATTCATTCTAGACATCTGAGCGTTTATGCGAGATTCAGCTTCCTTAAACCCTTAAAGATTTCTTCAACTATTTCGTCTGGAGGCGTTTCAAGTTTTTCGCATTTAACCTCCACAAACGGCACACCCTTAGCCCTATAATAGTCCAGTAGAGGCTGGGTCTGCTTTTCGTAGACTTCGATGCGTCTCCTTATGACTTCTGGCGTATCGTCTGGGCGCTGATAAAGGGGTCCGCCGCAATTGTCGCATATCATGTCCTTTTTTGGTTTTAAGAAAAGTGTATTGTATATGGCGCCGCAGTTTTTGCATATACGCCTGGAAGACAAGCGTTCAACAATAATCCATTCCGGCACAATGAGGCGGATTATGGCGTCTATTTTGGCGATTTTGTCCAAGGCTTCAGCCTGCAATATGGTTCGCGGGTAACCATCGAGGATAAAGCCTTTGCTTCGTGGAATTTTAGCCAAACTCTGCTTTAAAACCTCCAGTGTTATGTCGTCTGGAACAAGCAACCCCTTTTCAACGTATTCTCTAACCCTTCTTCCCAGAGAGGTGTCCGCTTTAATCATTTCCCTAAAAATGTCACCTGTAGCTATAACCTCAACGTTGAGCTTCTCCTTAAGCCTCGAAGCGTAGGTCCCTTTTCCCGAGCCCGGCGCGCCGAAAATTATGAGGTTAACCATGTTCTTCGCCTTCTAAAGAGGAGGCTTTTTTAGTGTTGCTATTTTTAAATGTTGCGTGCATTTGCGTCTACCGGATAATGAAGGCTATCTCCCTAACTAAAGTTTCAGGGATTATAGCCCTGCCTTTTCTCTTGCTGAGTTTTACAAAGCCCACCTTTTTGAGGACCTGGAGGTCCTGGTAAACATTTTTGACGTTTCGCCTCAACTTTTTGGCTAAATCGTTTATTGATTCCACCCTCGAAATCGCCAGAACACGTAGAAGCTCAATGCGTTTCGGCGTCAGCAAAGCAACGTGTTCGGGTCTGACCTCTTTAACCTCTTCAACGACATAGTCCAAAGTGCCCTCTTCCAAGTAGCACTTATAGCTATCTACAAGTTCAGCCCACTCAAAAAAGGCGCTTGCAAACTTCGCATCCAACCTCTGTTTAAGGAAAAGCTCCTCAAATCTTTCAAAACTCATTCCAAACTCCCGTTCAAAACGCTTAATTCGCTCCTCAACCTCTTCGGGGGTAAGGTTTCTAACAATTCTCAGAAGCATAGCCCTCAAGGAACAAAAGAGGCTGATCGACTTTAAAAGTATAAACTCGACTCCGCTAAAACGTTTAAAGTGGGCTTATTGCAAACTTAAAATTCCACTCGAAACTTGAGTATGGTTGCTGTAAAAGTTAACGAGCAACTCTATATGGTCGATGTTGAAGTTACTATGAACCCAGGAGCGACGAATTTTCGCAGGCGACTCTGCGGGAATATATTTAGGCGAAATAGGCGTGGCTGTTCCAACCACTCCCCCACCGTTCCGCTTGGATTCGGCTTTAACCTCCATAGAGAAGATGGCAAGATTGAAGCCTTCAAAACTGTACTACACTCATTTTGGCGTTGCGGAGAAAGCTGTTGAAAAGCTACAGGTTTATGCAGACCAGCTTAAGCTTTGGGCGTGTATCTCCAAGAAAACGCTTGGAAAAGGCGAGGGGTTGGAGTTTATGCGTAAAAGATCCTTGAGTTGATTCAGCCACACGCATAGCTCTTGAACATGTTAAATCGAATAGAGTTTTTAATGAAATGTCTATTTTAAGAAGCATGTTTGGAGTTTTTGGTACGTGAAGAATTATTCATAAGAATCATTGGTGTTTAAGCCAAAATTCCTTATATTTCCTTCCATACTACTTAGACTTTTGGTGACATTATGGGAGAAGAGGGAGAAAGTCGCCCCCCATCTGAAAAAGTTCCCTTGGAGAAAATTAACGATTACACGTGGCGTATTCCAAAGTATAAGCCCGGAATGAGGGTTCCAGGCATAATTTTCGCCAACAAGGAACTTTTGGAGAAAATGCAGACGGATAGAACCCTTGAACAGTGCGCCAATGTTGCCCATTTGCCCGGCATATATAAATACTCCATAACGCTGCCTGACGGCCATGAAGGATACGGCTTTCCTATAGGCGGTGTGGCGGCAACAGACTATGAGGAGGGTGTCATAAGCCCTGGCGGTGTGGGCTACGATATAAACTGCGGCGTCCGCCTCTTAACAACAAACTTGACCGAGAAAGATATTAGGCCGAAGCTTGTCGAGTTAACAAACACGATTTTCGAAAACGTCCCGTGTGGTTTGGGAAGCCGCCGAAAGGACTTCAAGGTTACAATCCATGACTTGGACAGGCTTGTTGTTGAAGGGGTTCAATGGGCTATAGACCAGGGTTTAGGATGGGACGAGGATGCTGAGCACTGTGAAGAGCAGGGGTGCATGGAAAACGCCAACCCGGACAAGGTTTCAACAAACGCCAAAAACCGCGGGCTTCCTCAAATAGGAACCTTAGGCTCCGGAAACCATTTTCTAGAAATCCAGAAAGTCGACAAAATCTACGATGAAAAAACTGCCAAAGCCTTTGGAATAGAGCAGGAAGGCCAAGTGACTGTCATGATCCACTGCGGTTCAAGAGGTTACGGTCACCAAATATGCTCGGACTACTTGAGGGTTATGGAACGCGCGGTCCACAAATACAAAATAGTCCTACCAGACCGCGAGTTGGCATGCGCTCCTGGAACCAGCAAGGAGGCTGAAGACTACTATGAAGCTATGGCCTGCGCCATAAACTACGCTTTTGTGAACCGCCAAGCTATAATGCACTGGGTTAGGCAAAGCTTCCAGCAGGTTTTCAAGCAAGACCCGGAGAATTTTGGCTTGAAACTGTTGTACGACGTAGCCCACAACATTGCCAAAATCGAGGTTCACAAGGTGAACGGCGAACAGAAAAAGGTCTGGGTTCACCGCAAAGGCGCCACAAGGGCTTTTCCACAGGGCCATCCGGAAATCCCATCGGACTACAAAGGTGTAGGCCAGCCTGTGATTATTCCGGGAAGTATGGGAACAAGTTCGTGGCTTCTGGTTGGCACAGAGAAGGCTATGGAGCTAAGCTTTGGCTCCACGGCCCACGGTGCTGGGAGAATGCTTAGCCGTGCAGCCGCCAAGAAGAGGTTCTTCGGCGGAGATGTTAAAAGAAGCCTTGAACAGCGTGGAATAGCCATTAGAGCGGCAAGCGCTGTTGTGCTGGCAGAAGAAGCGGACCCAGCCTACAAGAACGTGGATATAGTGGCGGATGTAAGCCACAAAGTCGGCATAGCCACAAAAGTCGCAAGGCTCGTGCCACTGGCGGTGGTTAAAGGCTAATGCCGACTGTTAAGGGTTAAACGTTTCACCATATCTGCCAAGAGTGGTTTAGTTTGCCTCTCAAAGACGAATGCAAGCTTTGTGGAAGGGTTTTCCCTATAAGTTATACTAGGCGGTGTCAACGTTGTGGCAAAATCTTTTGTCTAGACTGCATGGTTCCAGACGTAGTTACAGGTGACATTAGACGACTGTTCTGCCTAAACTGTGCTAGGAAGATTGTTTCGCCGAAAACTGGAAACAAATTTGAAGCCTTGACACGACATCTGCGTTTTAGGGCATCCTTCACAAAAACGGTGAAGCTTTCCTTCGCCCAAATAGACGGCATAATAGGCGACAACCTCCCTTTAGAAGCCAACCGTTCGGAGGAATGGTGGAAAAACACGCCTAAAACTGCTCATGCAAAGGCATGGCTTGACGCAGGATGGGAGGCTGCAGAAGTAAACCTGAAAGAAGCCTATGTAGTTTTCAAGAAAACAAAGAGTACGCCAACTGAAACCACAGAACGAAAGAGGAGGAAAATAAGGCAAGAACCTCAAAAACCTTACACTCCGCCACCGGCACGAATATTTTCAAGGCGTAAACTTTCGAAAACGAAAATCGCCAAACTCTACGCTAGGCTGAAAAACATTGAAAAGGCAAAGGCATCCAAACCCAAATTCCGCGGGGACTTCAAACCTAAACCAGCCAACGAAAAACGGCTAATGAAACCGAAAAGCGAATAAGAATAACTTTAATAGCTAATATGTGGTTAAAAGCGCGGCCGTCGTCTAGTCTGGTTAGGACACAGCCGCCGTAACAGCGGTGGAAGCCTTCCAAGCCTGCGATCCCGGGTTCAAATCCCGGCGGCCGCACCACAAATTTTAAACAATAATACCCACAGAAGTGAAAAGTGGAGGCAATGCTTTGCCCACGGTTCACGTGTATGTTTGGGAGGACTTCGGAAGAGATAGAGTGAAAACTTTGATACAGGGCATAACAAAGGTTTTTGGAGGATTAGGGGTCCCGGAAAACGTTGTTGAAGTCATTGTACACGAGGTCCCGAAATCCCATTGGGGCATAGGCGGCGAACCAGCTTCAGAAAAGTTTAAAGACAAACCGTGAGTGTCAACTAAATACAGCTATGAGGCGCGCATAATCTCTTCAATTTTCTTTCTAGCCTCACAAAGGCTTCTTGCACAAGCATCGGGATTTTGGCCGCTTTCCCGAAGCTTTTCAAATGGGAAAAACTGGGAGGCGACAAAAATTGTTTTCATACCAAGCTGTTTAGCGCCTTTAATATCCTCGTAGGGGCTATCTCCGATAAAAAGGGTTTCCTCAGCCTTAACGTTCAGTCTCTTTAAGGCTTCCTCAAAAATTTTGGCATGGGGTTTACGCCAACCAACAGCGTCTGAGACGATTATTACGTTGAAAAAGTCGTTTATTCCAACTTTTCTAACCCCGGCGTAAATGACCGGTGTGTAAGTAAAATTTGAAACCAAGCCAAGCTTGTATTCTCCATAAAGCATCCGCAAAACTTGCTTTGCACATTTCCTGAGCCTAAACGAGCTCACGTAATCTTCAAAGAAGACGTTAACCGCCGTTTTTATTCGCCAGTCGTCAGAGTTAATTTTAAAACCAAGACTGTTTAAGGCTTCTGCAATCCAAATGGCGTTGGTAACTTCAATAAACTCTTGGTACCGCACAACCCTATACTTCTCGTGGGCCCATGTGTAAGCTTCCAAAAAATCCTCCCAGCTTACCTTAAGACCCGCATCCACTACAGCCTTGTAAAGTTTCATTTTTGAGGTTTCTAAGCTGTACCCTTTCACGTTAACCAAAGTCCCTATAAAATCAAACAAAACTGCCTTAATTTCAGCCAAGTTTTTAGTGCACCTTCTTCACATTCACGTTTGCATACTTATTTGAACTTAATTAAGATTTGGGTGGCTGCTTTACTTTTGGAATAAACGTGCACCTTCAAGTTGTTCAGAGATTACCTCACAAGAAGGCTGAAGAATTGACACATAATGAGACAGCAGCCTATCCAACGTTCCTGGCTAGAACCATTTTCTTTGTTGGCGTTTTCTCTGAAACCTTGTTCATATCCAGTTTATTGAAAAAGCCCAGAATTGTTCCTCTTCATCCCATGTCACAGCACGATGTAGCGTCGATATGAGCTAGCCTTATAATCGGAGGCTTAACCCTCACAGTCTACAGTATAGTGCTGGTATAAGCTATTCTAGGGGATAGAAGTTGGTGTTTGAATGAGTCGGGGGAAATTCGCGCGAAAGTGAAAAACCTAAGCCACCGTCAAAAGCTAAGCGTGTGGAGAAATAATTTTTGGGGCAAGGCTTGCCACCTTTTTGGCGAAAGTAGTTTCATAAAGGGCTTTCACATCGCCTAAGGAATATTCAACCTTTGGGTCGAATGGTAGTTCCCCAAGAAATGGAACGTTCATCCCTACAACTTTATCCCTTATGGTAAGTCTCTGTTCCATTTTCATGTTTTCGACAACTCCTATAATTGGCACCTTTAGCTCTCTAAGCAGCTTTAAAAGTTTTTCAACGGTTTCAAAGGCGAGGATGGACGGTGTGCTTATGACTAGGAATTCACACCTCTTCACGAGCCTTATAATGTCAAGGGTAATATCGCTTATCCCGGGGGGCATGTCAATAATCAAGTAATCCAAATCCCCCCAAAGGGTTGTGGAAAAAAGTTCAATCAAAACGTTTGAAACGTCTACGCCTCTCAACGGCAGGGTTTTTTCTCCGGAAAAAGCTACTATTGACATATATTTTAGGCCATGGACGTGAATCGGCAATATTCCTTTGTCCTCTATGATTTCGACTTTTTTGACACCGAGGATTTTATGTGTTGAGGGGCTTGTGAAATCTGCATCGAAAAGCCCAACGCCAAAACCTTTGTCTGCAAGGGTTAAGGCGAGAACAGACGCAACTAGACTTTTGCCAACACCGCCTTTACCGCTTGAAACGGCTATTAACCTCTTCACTTTTTCAAGTCTCTTGTCTATGATGTTTATCCGCGGATCTACTGTGCTATTTGATCCCTCTGATGCTCTCAATCACCACACCCCTCCCCCCAAGAATTTCGAAGTCCGGGCTACTGCATTCTGGGCACTTAATGTAGGCGTGTATGGTTTCTGGAACAAAATGTATTGCTTCTGTGGACTCTCTGTCAAGTTTATTTTGGCTGAAATTCCACTTATGCCCGCAAACTCGGCATATTAGTTCAGCTTTAACCGTTTCTATAAGAAACTTGGCCTTCTTCAGTTTACCAGTTTTAAGCTCGGAAAGAGCGAGCTCCAAAACATCAACATTCACTTGTTGGAGCTCACCAACCTTTAGCTTGACCTCCCTAACTTCCTTTAGGTTCTCTTTTTCAGCTATTTCAAGGATTGATGAAATTATGGCTTCAGCCAAAGCCCACTCGTGCATGAAAAAGCCTCTGCAAAGCTCACATTTAAACATTTGGAGGAAATCGTTAAAAACTCGTGGTAGGCGAAATCCTTTTAAAGAACCGTTTTTCAAGCCAAATTTGTGATAGCCATGGCAAAGAAGAAGAAGGAAGAGAAGAAAGAGGAGAAGAAAGAAGGAAAGAAGTAGCTTTTCATCCTCAAAATGCCCCAGTTTTCCTCTTTTTCTCTTGTAGAAGCATGTTGATAGAAAGTTTTAAACTTCCTTTCAAGCCTTTAAAAAGCTATGGCTGAAGACGCTTTCAGCATCAAGCCTCAGCTGAATAGGCAAGTACCAGAGAACAAATCATTAATGGTCCTGTTGTTAAAACAATTTATTGGCTGGGTGTGTACGGTGAAAAGGCCGTAACTGTTCGCTGCAAATGGGTTCCCTTGGAGTGTGGCTAGCTATAGCAGTAAGCAACGTCATTAGATGGAGTGATTGCCGCACTGTGGATAAAATATGGAAACTGGTGAGGGCAATGATAAAAATAAATGAACTGTTGTATGTTAATGCCGAACATCCTTGATTTCGGGGCTTGAAATAAACATTGAAGAAGTTCGTCGACGGAAAACAAAACTGTATGGGGCAAATAGTTTAGTCGTACGTGGCACAAGCGTTAAAGTGTGTTTAAGGGTTGCGCGTATGGCTTTACAACATTTACACGTAGGCTTCGACGACACCGATTCGCCTAGAAGAGGATGTACAACGTATATTGCCGCCCTGCTAGTGGAGAAACTGGAAAAACTCGGAGCCATTTTTACGGACTACCCAAACCTTGTCAGGCTAAACCCAAACGTTCCATGGAAAACCAGAGGTAACGGCGCTTTATGTTTGAGGATAAAATGTGACGGGAAAATGGTTGATAAAATCAAGGAGTTGGTTTTAACGGTTGTTGAGGAAAACTCCGACTTAACGTTTCGGGGCACGGATCCGGGCGTGGTTTTTTTCGCAAGGGCTAGAGTTCCAAAGGAGATCCAGGCTTTTGCCAAAGACGCCATTACCGGAATCGTGAATCTGAAAACAGCCCTAAAACTTATTAGACGGTTTGGGGCGGAGGCTGTCGGCTTCAAAGGCGGACGGGGAATAATAGGCGGCTTGGCGGCGATAGGTGAAACATTAAGGGGCGACCACACCTATGAGATTATCGCCTATCGCAAACCGGAGAACTATGGCAAGGAGAGAAGGATCGATAGAAATTCGATTCTGGAAATGGACAAGGCAACCGCTCCGTACACGTTTAATAACGTTGACTATGAAACTGGCAGAGTTTTAATAACCCCTCGGGGGCCAGACCCCGTTCTGTTTGGGATAAGGGGTGAAAGCCCGGAAATAGTTAAGAAAGCCTTTGAAATGGTTAAGGCTTTTGAGCCCGTTGAGCGTTGGGTTATCTTTCGCACAAACCAAGGTACAGATGCCCATCTAAAACGTGTCGAAAGACTAAGCCAACTTAAGCCATTCCACCCTGTTATAGCCAGAGGAATTGTGACGGTAAACCCGAGGATTGTTCCAAGAAGACATGTGATCTTCACTATCAGCGATCAGAGCGCCAGTGTTGACTGCGCGGCCTATGCACCTACCGATATGCTGAGAAAAATAGCCAGCAGGCTTATCATCGGAGACTATGTCGAGGTTTATGGAGGGGTTCGTCCGCCGTCGGCAAGTCGCCCCCTCACAGTGAACCTTGAAAAACTACGAGTATTGAAGCTCGCTTCAAAAGTGGTTTATCAGAACCCCGTCTGCCAGCAGTGCGGTAAACGTTTAAAGTCCATGGGTAAGAACAAGGGTTTCAAATGTGAAAAGTGTGGTTCGCGTTACCCAAACCTTAGCAAAGTAGCTGTCAAAGTTAAGCGAGACTTGGATGAGGGATTATACATTGTTCCACCTCGGTCCCAAAGACATCTCACAAAACCCATTGTACGGTATGGTATGGAGAAACGTCGAACCACGGAAGTTAGATTAATTGAGGGATGGCATCACCCGTAAGCACGTTATCTAGTCCTTCACCTTGAATGTTTCGCAAAGCAGCTGGTAAAGTTCGTCACCATGAACACGAGAACGACAAACTGCCGAGAGCTAAGGCTGGGTTTGACAAGTATATATCAATCAAGTCCAACGTTTTCCACTTCTGAGCCATTTACCTTTGGGATAGTCTTTCCAGAGCCAATAAGCTTTAAAGATAGCGGTCTACATGATGTTTTTGGAGAAAAATGGGTGACATTTTGCCCCCAATAGTTTACGAGCTTGGTTTAGGAGGCTTTTTAGGCTTTATAGTAGGGTTTTCCGTTAAGAAACTGGGCAAACTCATACTAGTTTTAGCGGGTTTATTTGTCACCGTTCTCGTTTACTTAGGTTTGAGAGGTGTTTTAAGCGTGAATTACGATGCGCTTTTCAGGCTTTTAAGCGACCTTTTGGGAAAGGTTGGTGGAGCTTTTTCATGGCTAATTCACACAATAATACTTTTGCCTTTCGCCGCAAGCTTTATTGCGGGTTTCCTTGCGGGCTTTAAGCTGGGATAGTGAAATGGTTTAAATGTAGGCTGCTCCTTTATACATTGGAAATCCTCTAAACCGCTGGGAGACTGGGTCTTTGGAGAAGTTTCCAGCAGAAGAATACGTGCTTCCATTTTTCAAAGAAAACGGTTACGTTAGGAAACTATGCCCGAAGTGCAAGTCATATTTCTGGACATTAAACGAGGAGCAGAAAACATGCGGTGAGGCAAGGGTTGAGGAATGTGCCTCGTACACCTTTATAGGCGACCCACCTACGAAGAGAAGCTACACTATACGGGAAATGCGCGAGTTGTTTCTCTCCTTCTTTGAAAAACAGGGACACGCCCGCATCAAGCCATACCCCGTTGTTGCAAGGTGGCGAGACGACATTTACTTGACGCATGCAAGCATAATAGACTTCCAACCATACGTGACGGAGGGAATAGCCCCACCTCCAGCAAACCCTCTTGTAATAGTCCAGCCATGCATTCGTTTAGTGGACATATCTAACACTGGTCCAACTTTTGGAAAATACTTAACTATCTTCGAGATGGGCGGGCACCATGCGTTTAACTATCCAGATAAGGAGGTTTACTGGAAAGATCAAACAGTACGTTACCACCATGCCTTCTCCACAGAGGAGCTTGGCGTAAAACCTGAAGAAATAACATATAAGGAGGACGTATGGTCCGGGGGTGGAAACGCTGGACCGTGTTTGGAATGCATCATTAGAGGCTTAGAGGTTGCAACCCTTGTTTTCATGCAGTACAAGGTCGTTGGCAACCAGCTTGTAAAACTACCCATAAGAACGGTTGACACGGGATATGGCATAGAACGATACGCGTGGCTTTCTCAGGGGGCTCCAAGCGCATTCCACACTATATATGGTGAGGTGCTGGACAAAATCTTTGAAATGGCTGGAATAACCAATGTGGACTTGGAGCTTCTCTCCAAAGTCGCCCGCTTCTCTTACATCGTAAGCCTCGAAAAGACAACAGGCTTGGCTGAGGCTAGACGGAAAATAGCCGGAAAAGTTGGCGTCGACGTGAACTTTTTAGACAAAATCTTAACGCCTATAGAACACGCTTTCGCCATTGCAGATCACACAAAGTGTTTAAGCTTTATACTCTCCGAGGGGGTTGTACCGTCAAACATTCAGGAAGGGTATTTGGCGAGGCTTCTGTTCAGAAGAATATACCGGTTGTTGAGGCTTTTGGGAATTCAAGATAGGCTCTACGACATTTTTGATATGCAAATCCGCTACTGGTCAGTCGATTATCCGCATCTCTTGGAGATGCGGGACGAAATAATGGAAATGCTCCATGTGGAAGAAGAGAAGTTTAAGGAAACAATCGCTAGAGGCGGCGCGCTTATAAAACGCATAACAGAGGAATTGAAGTCTAAAGGTAGCAAAAAGGTTCCCATTGAGACTCTTATAGAGCTTTACGACTCCCACGGGCTTCCACCTGAAATAGTTAAAGAAACAGCGGAGGCTGAGGGTTTAGCCGTAGAGGTTCCGGAGAACTTCTACGGGCTCGTGGCTGAGAGGCACATGCATACCTCTAAACTCACGGACGAGGTTAGGCATGAAAAATGGATTGAGGATGAGGTGGCTGGCCTCCCAGAGACGGAACCCCTGTATTACATGGATCAGTACATTACGGCTTTTGAGGCGAAGGTCATCAAGGCATTCGGGGGCAAATATGTGGTCCTTGAAAGAACATGCTTCTATCCAGAGGGGGGTGGTCAACCTCCGGACAAGGGTTTCCTGGAATTCGATGGGGGGAAAGCCGAGATAGTTAATGTTCAGAAAGTCGGCAAAGTCATTGTTCACGAAGTTGGCAGCGGAGTTCTTCCAAAGGAGGGGAGCATTGTTAGGGGCGTCATAGATTGGGATAGACGTTATGCACTGATGAAAAGCCACACAGCAACCCACGTTGTAAACGCTGCCGCCAGAAGAGTTCTTGGGCAACATGTTTGGCAGTTTGGCGCGCAGAAAAACGTAGAGAGCTCGAGGCTTGACATTTCCCACTACCGCCGCCTAACATTAGAAGAGGTGCAGAAGATTGAAGCTTTAGCCAACGAAGCCGTCTTTCGCCAAATTCCAGTGGAGGTGAAGTGGATGCCTCGTACGGAGGCTGAAAGCCTCTACGGTTTTAGGCTTTACCAAGGTGGCGCTGTTCCTGGGAAGGAGATCCGCGTCGTCAAGATTGGAGACTGGGAGGTTGAAGCGTGTGGTGGCACTCATGTACGAAACACTGGCGAGATAGGTTTTATTAAAATAATTCATTCAGAGAGGATACAGGACGGTGTGGAGCGTCTCGAATACTCCGTTGGTTTACACGCCTTGAAGGCTGTGCAGAAAAACGAGCGACTCCTATTCAAGCTTTCAGAAATTCTGAACGCACCCCTAGAAAAACTGGACAAAACCGCAGAGAAACTTGTGAGGGACTTAAAGGAGGCAAACGCTGAGAAAAGGAGACTCATTAGAGAAATAGCAAGGCTGGAAAGCCTAGGTGCTGCAAAATTGGACGTTGTTGTTCGCGAGATAGACGGCGTCAAACTTGTCATGAGAGATTTTATGGAGGACATAAACGTAGACCGCATGGTTCAAACAGCCAGCGAACTAGTTAAAAGAGACGAAGCAGCAGTCGCTGTCTTTTACGGCTCAGACGGTAAAATTGCAAGGATACTGGTTATGGCTGGACAAAAAGCCATAGAGAGGGGTGTAGACGCCAGTGAAATAGCCAGAGAGGCCTCAAAAATAATGGGCGGCGGGGGAGGAGGACGCGTAAACTTCGCTCAAGGCGGGGGCCCCAGGACGGAGAAGCTACAAGAGGCTGTTAAAAGGGCTGAAGAGGTTCTGGAAGAACAGCTGAAGCGCCATCAGCCAAAACCTTGATGGAAATTTTATTATTCTGTGTGGTTTCAAGCCCATTTATGGGCAAATCACGCTTTAAAGTTGGCATTTCCAGCAAAATTATTATGAAAAAGACAGCCATACAGAATTTCCAAAACAACTAGAGGGAGAAAGTTGGACATCATTGTTTGTGTTAAACATGTACCAGAAACAGCGGAGGCAGAATTAAAGATCGACGCCACGGGCAAGGGCATAGAAAAGGCCGGCTTGGTCTTCGACATAAACGAATGGGACGACTACGCGTTGGAAGAAGCTGTGCGCATTAAAGAAAAGTTTGGAGGAACAGTTACCGCAATAACCGTAGGTTCGGAGGAATCTGACAGCACTCTGCGGAAATGCCTCGCCCGCGGGGCAGACAAAGCCATACGCTTATGGGATCCAAAATTCGCTGGTTTAGACGCCTATGCCACAGCAAAAATTCTCTACAGCGCCATAAAAAACATGCACTTCGACCTTGTCTTGACGGGAGCTCAGGCTAGTGACGACGGAAGGGCCATTGTGGGCCCTGTTTTGGCTGAGTTCCTCGGAATCCCTCATGCTACAATAGTTAAGAAGATTGAGTTCGGCGAAGGCAAAGCCATTGTAAACCGTGAACTCGAAGGAGGATTGGAGGAGCGTTTAGCGGTTAAGTTGCCGCTTTGTTCACCATTCAAACGGGTATAAACGAACCCCGATACGTTTCAAATGGGCATTAGTAAGGCTATGCAGAAGGAAATAAAGGTTTTGGAGTTGGCGGACATGGCTTAGGCGAGAATGACGTAGGCGAAGCTGGCTCTTGGCTTGTGTTGGAAAACTCTACGTTCCTCCAGTTGAAAAACAAGCCACATTTTTGACGGGAAAACCCGGACGAAGTGGCCGCCAAAATCGTTGAAATTCTAAAGTCAAGGGGGCTGATTTAGATGGCTGAAATATTTGTGCTGGCTGAACATAGACAGGGACGGTTAAGGGACATAGCCTTTGAAATGCTGACTAGGCCAAAGAATTAACCGGAGAAATAAACCCTGTTTATAAACGCCTGTTTGACGGCTGTCTTGCTTGGTAAAAAACACTAAAGAACACGCAAAAATGTTGGCGGAATACGCCAACAAAGTTTTGCTGGTGGAGGATGAGAAACTTGAAAACTTCAACTCCTACGCGTACCAAAAAGTCCTTTCACGTCTAATCATGGAGCATAAACCAGCCCTGACGCTGATTGGACACACTTCCTACGGTGTGGAACTTGCCCCAAGGCTTGCCGCAGCCTTAAACATCCCCTTAGCCACAGACTGCCATAGACTTTGGTTTCGAAGGCGAGAGATTCACCGTGACCCGGCAGATGTATGGAGGTAAAGTGAACGCCAAAGCCTTTCTCCGCAAATCTGAAAGCTACATGGTCATCGTTAGACAGGAGGCCTTTCAAACACAAAAGCCTCAGCCACCCCTTAACGGGGAAATAGAGGAAATTCCATCGCCTCTAACGGAGGAATAACCACAAAACGCTTCTTAGAATACGTTCTACAACCACCTGGAGGCGTGAACATAACAGCCGCAGACGTGCTGTTGGAATCGGAAGGGCATCAAGGACCAAGTAACATGCCAATGGTAGAGGAGCTGGCGAAATCCCTAGAAGGTGTTTTGGCATGCTCCCGCCCAATAGTGGACAAGGGCTGGCTTCCAAGCGACCGCCAAGTGGGGACCTCTGGAAAAACTGTTAAACCAAAACTTTACTTAGCGCTGGGGATAAGCGGAGCCTTCCACATGTTCTTGGGATGAAAAACTCCGAGCTGATCATCGCTGTTAACAAGGATCCAAAGGCTCCAATATTCAGCTTTTCAGACTACGGGGTTGTAGAGGACTTTTTCAAAATAGTACCAGCCTTGAAAAACAAGATAAATGAAGCGAAAGCTCAAAAAGCTGCATAGCGCCGGAGGAAGAAACCCGTGCATTTCAAGCTGACCGAAGAGCAGATGGAAATAAAGCGGGCTGCCCGCAAATTTGCGAAAAAGAGTTCACGCCGAACTCGCCCTAGAATTGACCGTAGAGGGGAATTCCCACCGGACCTTCACAGAAAAGCCGCGAAGCTTGGTCTCACGGGCATGCGTATACCCGAGGAGTATGGCGGGCAAGGTTACGGCGTCTTAGAGGAATGTCTCGTGGTTAAAAGAGCTCTGCCGTGTTGACCCCTGGTCGGGAGTGGCTTTTCCCTTGGAAATTTAATGGTTCCAGATGTTCTGCTAAAACAGGCAGTGAAAGACAGAAGGAAAGGTATATTCCACCTCTGGCGAAGGGCGAGAAAATCGCCGCTGCAGCTTTCACTGAGCCTGAACATGGAAGTGACACAACCCGTTTAAACACAACAGCCCTAAAGGTTGGAAACGAATGGGTTATAAACGGTTCAGAACAGTTCATAACGAACGCTCCAATAGCTGACATCTTCATAATCCTTTGCTAAACAGATCCAAACGCCACACCACCATATAGGGGTCAAAGCCTTTTTGGCGGAGAAAGGCATGCCTGGCTTAGAGGCGACGAAACTTCAAGGTAAAATGGGGATAAGGCCGTGCGTCACAGGCTCCCTTACACTTTGCGACCTCCACGTGCCCGAAGAGAACCTCGTCGGCGAGCTTAACAAAGGCTTTTACCACGCCCTTGAACTTTTCGACGGAACAAGGATAACAGTTGCAGCCCAAGCCGTGGGAATGGCCCAAGGAGCCTTTGAAAGGGCCCTCACATACGCCAAAACCCGCAAACAGTTTGGACAGCCAATAATGGACTTTCAAGGAGTCTCCTTTAAGCTAGCTGAGATGGCGATGAAAATTGAAGCAGCTCGCCTGTTAATGTATAAGGCGGCGTGGATATATGACCATGAAAAGCCAAACCCCGCCGCCGCCTCGATGGCAAAAGCTTACGCAAGCCGCATGGCAATGGAGGTAACAGGCGAGGCGGTTCAGATTTTTGGCGGATACGGGTTGCGGAGCTGTTTCTCCCTGGCGTAAAGTTTATAACTTTTAGTGTATACTCCGTTTGTGAAGCTTAACACGGGGTGCGTCCTAGGAGTCCCTTCGGCTACGAGCCAAACGAGGAAATCAGGAGGCTTTTAGAGGACTTCAGAGATATGGTGAACTTCTGCATAGACTACGCCTGCAAGAGGAGGGTAACCTCCTACGCGGAGCTCAGGAAGGGGGTCTACGAGGAGTGGAAGCGAAGGTGGAGCTGTTCAACACATTATTGCCACTCAGCCTGCAAGATAGCGCTGGCAATGCTCAAAACATATAGGAGGAAGCATAAAGAAGGGAAGCCTGAGGCTAAGAAGCTCTTCATGCAGCTAGACCCGCAGCTCTACAAATTCTACGGAGACAGGGTCAGAATCTCGGCCAAGCCTAGGAAGTTTATCTTCCTAGACCTCAAGTACGGAGAATGCCAGAGGAGGTTCATAGAGGCTTGGAGGGATGGACACCTCAAGACAGGCGAGATAACGATAAACGAGACCAAGATCATCATACCGTTCAAGAAGGAGGAAGGCTGGAGGCCTATGCCACAAGGTTTCAAGGGAGGTTGTGGACTTCGCAAAGCAACATGGCTTCGGGATAATAATGGAAGATTTGAAGGGGATGAGAAAACGTGTAAACAAGGGGAGAACGCTCAACAGAAGGTTGCACAGTTGGAACTTCAGAAAACTACAGTCCTGTATTGAGTATAAGGCTAAGCTTGAAGGTCTACCGGTAGTATATGTCAACCCGAAGGGGACTTCAAGCCTATGCCCGATATGTGGTGGAAAATTAGCATCGAATGGGCGCAGGCTTGTGAAGTGTGGATACGAGAACGATAGGGACGTGACGGCTTGCATAAACATGCTCAGGATGAGGGGAGCTCCGTTCCCCCTGAAAGCAACCCATGAACCCATAGCGGTGAGGTTGAAGGGATGAAAGTTAACGCTAGACCAGAACGGTATCTAGCCAATTTCATTTTTATACTAAACTGTCAAACTGGTTCGTTTAGACGTTTTCCCGTTTTCCTTGTCCATTCGTCAACGGGCATGGCGAATCTTTTCTCCACCACGCTTCTGTGGAAGTTGTTGTAAGTGCAGAAGGGCACTATTTTGCCTTCCGGCGTGGCGTAGTGAATAACGCACTTTTGAACTCGGTCTAAGTCAAAGTTCCAGACGTCCATGAAATGCATAATCCCTATCATGACAATTCTTCGCATGAATTTTCCAAGAGCCTCGTAGCTTCCCCTCGTGACAACGTCCTTAAGTAAGCCCCTGATCAGCGGCGACTTCACCATAGGCAGAAACTCTAACATTTTCATCTTTGCCACGGTTCTTTTGCCCTTCAAGCCAGTGTAGTAGATGTTCCAGAAGATTTCGGCGAATTTATCAACGTCTATATAGTGGGTTATAGGCTCGTATTCACCACCTTCCTCAACAACTATAAAAGTTGCAGCTCCACACATAGGATGCATCGTAAACTCTGGGTAAACCCTGTTTTTAACGATCTCCATCCCCTTGGACACCGGCACGGGCCAGTTTACTGGACGCCAATCCTTTTGAGAAATTTTTCCATCCGTCTGTTCCTCTATTAGTTTGATGGCGTCTGGAACCGTTATGCGCATTTTCCGCATTTCGTCACGGCGGGCTCTCCCAGCCATAGAGATTGGCTGGATGTTGACGCATCTAACAACATCGTGGTTTTGGACAGCGTAGCGGATTATGTCTCCCAAGTCTTTGTCATTGACCCCCTTCGCCAACGTTACAACCAAGACTATTGAGTCGAGTCCGATTTTTCTGGCGTTTTCTAAAACCTTTTGTTTAACCTGAACTAAGTCTGCTCTACCTCTCGTTTTCTTGTAGATTTCCTCTCTTAAACCGTCAAATTGGAGGTAAAGCGTGCTCACCCCTGCATCTATAAGTCTTCTAAAATAGTCTATATCCTCTGCAAGGCGTAACCCGTTGGTGTTAACTTCCACGTGGGTTATTCCAGCTTTCTTCGCTTCTGAAACGAGGTTTGGCAAATCGTTTCTTATGGTTGGCTCTCCCCCACTGAATTGGAGGGCGTTACAAGCCCATGGCTTGTTGCTTCTAAGCAGCTTAATCATGTCCACAATCTGCTCATAGCTTGGCTCATAAACGTAGTTCACTGCTCCAGCGAAGGCGAAACAAATGGGACAAGCCATGTTACACCTGTTAGTCACGTCTATTATGCCTAGAACTGTATGGGACTTGTGTTGGGTGCATAATCCACAATCATACGGGCAGCCTTTAATAGGCCTTGTGTGAGGGTTCTCTAAACCAGTTCCGCCGTATTTAGCCTTATACCACTCCTCGTAAAACCATTTAAAGAGCTCAGCGTCCCCCCAATACACATCCTCGAACTTACCATGTTCGGGACATGTTTTTTCAAGGTAAATTACGCCGTTGTCCTCATATATTTTCATGGGAACCCTTTTTAGGCATTCGGGGCAAATGCTTGTTGAGTAGCGTTCAAATTTTACAGTCTCCTGTTGGCTTTCAGCCATTCTAATCCCTTTGTTTCGGGTGTTAATTTGGCTATGGCTTCGGCTGATATATTAAAATTTCCATAACTTTAATATGGTGAAAAGTATAATTCCATTTCATGAGCGAAAAAATAAAAGCCTTTTTGAGGAAGGTTGGACTCACCGACTACGAGGTAAACGCTTACCTCACCCTTCTAGAGAAGGGTGCCTTGACGGCGAAGCAGATAAGCTATGGGGCGCAAATACCCTTCTCAAAAGTTTATCAAGTTCTCAATAGTTTAGAGAGGAAGGGTTGGATAGAGGCTTCAAGGAAAAGACCTAGCAGGTTTTTCCCAAAGCCCCCGGAGGCAGCGTTGAAGGCGGCGAAAGCCATAGTGGACAGCGAGTGGGTGCAGATTGAAAAAGCCGTTGTCGACGAGTTAATGCCCCTTTATGAGAAGATCAAGAGCAAGGAAAAGTATGACATTTGGATTTTAAGAGGGTTGGAGAACATAATCCCAAAATTTAAGGAGATATTAAAAAACTGCCGCGAAGAGTTGCTCATAGCCATACCACCCCTTAGAGGGGAACTTCTCAAGGGTTTTCTCCCGTTTATCCATCCGTCCCTCATCGGAGACAAGGTGCAAGCACGCTTCATGGTTTCGGAGGGACTCGACGGAAGCCTCTACGGAGTTTTCTCAAAAATAGGTGAGGTTCGGAAAAGGGACAAGATGTTCGGCGGAGGCGCCATATCCGATGGCGTTGAAGTGCTACTCATTTTCAGCGATGAAAGGGGAGAGGTAACAGCCATCTGGTCTGACCACCCGGGTTTGGCAGGGCTTGCAAAAGACTACTTCAACTATTTGTGGAGGGACTCGGAGAAGTGAACATTAAAATTTCGCATTTAATCTAACTGTCTAAACTTAACTGTGAGATGACGCTTGTGCGGGTAAAGATTAGGGCCACTGGCATTATTCAAGGCGTTGGCTTCCGTCCCTTCGTCTACCGCATAGCTGTGAGAAACGGCTTGAAGGGTTATGTCCGTAACATGGGCGACGCAGGTGTGGAGATTCTCGTTGAAGGAGAAGAAAACGCCATAAACAATTTTCTTAAAGCCTTGAGGGATGAGAAGCCGCCTTTGGCGCAGATCCATGAAATAATAGAAACCAGGCTCGAGGGGGAGCACAAGTACAGGGATTTTAGGATTGTGAGAAGCTCTGAGGAGGCCGAGCTTTCAGGTTCTGTTGTGCCTCCAGACGTGGCGATATGCGGGGAATGCTTAAAGGAGCTTAGAGACAAGAATAACCCGAGATTCGATTATTTTTTCATCACTTGCACGGATTGTGGTCCACGCTTCACAGTTATTGAACGCCTTCCATATGATAGGGAAAACACAACTATGCGGGATTTTTCCATGTGCAGCTTCTGTCAAAGCGAGTACAGAGACCCGCTGAATAGACGTTTCCACGCCCAAACAGTGGCTTGCCCAAAATGTGGTCCCAAGGCTTATCTAATAACCAACGATGGTGAGGCTTTTCCATGTAAAGACCCTATTAGGGAGGCCGGAAAACTAGTTTCTGAAGGCTTCATTGTGGCTGTTAAGGGTTATGGCGGCTTCCATGTTGCGGCTTCATCGTTGAAGGATAAACCACTGATAAGGCTTAGGAGGGCCAAGCATAGGCGGCAGAAGCCTTTCGCTATCATGGCTCGAGGCTTGGAAGCCGTTAAATCCTTCGCTGAGGTCAGCCCCAAAGAGGCTGAGCTTTTAACATCTCCCATGCGCCCAATAGTGTTGTTGAGGAAAAGCGCTGGCTACTACTTATCCGAGCTTGTTGCTCCGGGCTTGCACAACATCGGCGTTATGCTGCCTTACACGGGTTTACACTACATGCTTTTCGATGAAGTTGACGACCCGGCTTTTGTTATGACAAGCGCCAACCCACCAAACCAGCCCATAGTTAAAGATGATGATGAAGCCTTGAAAACGCTCGGCAGCATAGTCGACTATTTCCTTATCCATAACAGGCGAATTGCCCACCGATGCGACGACTCAGTGATACGGGTGCACAGCGGAAAACAGGTTTTCATAAGACGTTCAAGGGGCTACGCCCCCGCACCGGTTATGCTAAGGGAGAAAGCCCGAAAATGCGTTTTGGCCTTGGGAGGAGAGCTAAACAACACGGCGTGTATTTTGAACGGTGAGAAGGCTTTCATATCTCAGCACATTGGCGACGTGGAAAACGTGGAAACCCGCATTTTTCTCCAAAATGCCGCTGAACACTTAGCCCGCCTAACCAACAGCAAAGTTGAGGCTGTTGCGTGTGATTTGCACCCAAAATTCACGACAACAAGACTTGCCGAAGAACTGGCTTCTCTAAATGGTTGGCATTTTGTCCAAGTGCAGCACCACTTCGCTCACGTTGCCGCGTTAATGGCTGAACATGGCATCGACGAGCTTATAGGCGTCTGCTGCGACGGTTACGGTTATGGAGTCAACGGCGAGGCTTGGGGCGGCGAAATAATTTTTGCTTCAAGCAACTCCCTTGAAATGAAACGTATAGCCCATCTTGAAGAACAGCCGATGGTGGGCGGAGACCTAGCAACCCGCTACCCCCTCAGAATGGCGGCGGGGATTCTTCATAAAAGAGTGAGTGTAGATGGCTGGCTCGAGGAGAACACGCAGCATTTCCCCCACGGCGAGAGGGAGATCAGCCTAATCCTCCAGCAGCTTAAAAGCGGATACGGCGTTATTATGACAACGAGTTGTGGAAGGGTTTTAGATGCTGCGGCTGCTATTTTGGGGCTATGCTTTGAACGCACTTATGAGGGTGAGCCGGCCATGAAGCTGGAATCGGCGGCCGTGGGCGGTAAAAATGTTCTTCAGCTTAAGCCCATAGTCAAGGGCGGTGTTCTTGAGACGACGGACATGCTTCTCGAAGTTTTCGAAAAACGGAGGAAATGCACAGTTGCCGATTTGGCCTTCTCTGTTCACGATTACTTAGCCAAGGGCTTAGCTGAACTCGCCGTTGAAAAAGCCTTAGAAAATGGCGTCAAAGTGGTCGGTTTTTCTGGAGGAGTGGCATGCAACGAAATCTTTACGACGGTGATGCGTAAATTTGTGGAGACGGCTGGTTTACGTTTCATCGTCCACGAGGCTGTCCCGCCGGGTGACGGCGGCCTATCCTTTGGGCAAGCTGTTTACGCTGGGCTCTTTCAATTTGAAACGCAACCGTTTTATTGACGCATGTATCCTTTTCAATGAGAGCCATGTGCCTAGCCATCCCAGCGAAAGTTGTCAAGATTCAGAATGGTAAGGCTGAGGTGGATTTTGGAGAGGGCATTTTGAGAGAGGTTGACGTTTCTCTAGTGGAAGTTAAGATTGGCGATTATGTTTTGGTGCATGCCGGCTACGCCATCCAAGTGCTTAGCCGAGAGGAAGCCGAGGAAACACTAAGGCTGTGGCGGGAGCTTTTAAAAGCTGAAAGTTCGCTTCAACCAAGGTAGACGTGGTTGTTTGGAATGGCTGAGCATTTAAGGTTTAGGGATCCAGACTTAGCCAAACGAGTAGTTGATAAGATACGAGAAACAGCGCCTAAAACGGATGTCGTAAAAATTTGCCATGTCTGCGGCACCCATGAATGGACGATAACCCACTATGGCTTGCGAAGCCTGCTTCCCCCCACGGTTGAGGTTATAGCTGGCCCAGGCTGCCCCGTTTGTGTTACATCGGCTTCAGAGGTGGATGAAGCTGTTGCCCTCGCCCTTAAAGGTGTCACCGTCGCGTGTTTTGGAGATGTTCTAAGGGTTCCAGGTTCTGAAAAGTCTCTTTTAGACGCTAAGGCTGAGGGTGCTGATGTTCGGGTTGTTTACAGCATCATGGACGCCGTCCGTATGGCTAAGAGGGAGCCGGGTAGGGAGTTCGCCTTCTTCGCCATAGGGTTTGAAACCACAGCTCCGTCGACAGCGATTGAGGTTCTACGGAAGCCCCCTAAAAACCTAAGCTTTCTTGTTTCCCACAGGCTTATTCCACCGGCAATGGAGCTTCTGCTTGGGATAGGCGACCTCCACATAGATGGCTTCATCGCCCCCGGACACGTAAGCACCATTATAGGTTTAAAGGCTTACGAGGTTTTCCCCAAAGCCTACCGTATGCCAACAGTTGTAGCTGGCTTCGAGCCTTTAGACGTGTTGTTCGCCATCTACATGATTTTAAGGCAGATAAGGGAAGGCGCAACACGCTTGGAAAACGAGTATGTTAGGGCTGTGAGCTGGGAAGGCAACCTTAAAGCCCAAGAAGTCATGTGTAAAGCTTTCAACGTTGTGGACGGGGAATGGCGGGGTCTTGGAAAACTCCCCCTTTCAAGGTTCGCCCTAAAAGAGGATTACGCTGTTTACGATGCAAGGGAAAAGTTCGGAGTACGCATATCGCGGGGAAGAGACCTACCGCCCGGGTGTCAATGCCACCTTGTAATGATTGGGAAAATAAAGCCTACTGAATGCCCGCTTTTCATGAAGGCTTGTACACCGCAGAAACCCGTGGGCGCGTGCATGGTGAGCACAGAGGGAACTTGTCGAATTTGGGCGAAATCCTCAATGGTTTAAAAGCTTTTATTAGGGATGTAAACCAAAATTTCACGTTGCTTGGTACCTTCTCTGGTTTCTTCTCTTCACCCAGCATTCTCGGCAGTAAACCGGTCTGTTTGGATCTGGGACAAATGGAGCTTGCATTCTGCGCCACAGTCAGAGCAGAATGCCTTATGCATCTCTTTTCTTGACAGGAAATCGACGAGAAAGCCTGCGGTTTTAACCGTGGGATGAATTGTCGATGAGCTTAATGTAGCTTAGGATGATTTCATGTTGAGCGAGTCGCTCGTGAAGGTTAAGAAAAAGGCTAAGGTTCTTGAGCTTCGTAAGGGCAAGGGGGAGCTTTTTAGGCAAGAATGCGAGAACTTTCAACGCTGCCTTCACTGGGACAAATCTGTCCCACTCGGCTACACGCCAACAGGTTGAAAGGCTTCTTAAAAGGGAAACTCAAGCCCAACAAAGAATATCCAACGCAACGATCCTCAGAAGAGACGTTTATAGTTAATGAAGCCTTAGAAAACGGTTCCATGATTGTTCTCGGAAAGCTCAAAGGCATAAGAAGCAACGGCAAAGGAAGAAAATTCAACAGAAAACTAAACAGCGGATTCCCATACCATAGATTAAGCCAGTTCATAGAGTATAAGGCAAAATGGCTTGGAATAAAAGTTGTCAACGTAAGCGAGAAAAACACTTCTAGAACGTGCCACAGATGCGGGCACATTGGGCTTCGAGCCGGAAGCCTCTTCAAACGCCCAAAATGCGGCTACACCTGCAACGCAGACCACAACGGAGCCATACTCAAGCGGGGCTACATGCCCATGGCAGGGGCCGCCTTGACACAGCCCTTAACTCGGTAGGATGAAGCTAACAAACCGAGAATCTCCCGACTTCAGTCGTGGAAAGTGTCAACAGGCGAGGGGGATACGCCTGAAAAGTTCATGGAGCATATAGCTTCCTGAGGCATTAGGATGTCTCTACTTTTGGCAGCCTTCACACACGAAGGTTTTTCTGTTGATGGGTTTCTGCATGTAAAACTTAATTGGGTGCCCGCAGACTCTGCAGAATCCGCTGAACCTGTTGTAGACGAACAGTAGATCCCTAATCCCCATGCCTTGAATCTTATGGTCTAAAAATTCCCTGCTCAGCCCTTCTGCGTAATTAACGATCCTTTCAACTTCTTGGAGCGAAAGGCTCGCAATGGGTCTTTCTGGGTGGACTTTGGCTCTGAAGAGGATCTCGTTTCTTAAAATGTTTCCGACGCCAGCTATCACGGATTGGTCTAGAAGAGCTACGCCGATTTTCTGTTCTGGACGGCTTAAGATGTTTTCTACAGCTTTCGACTTGTTCCATTCGCTGCTTAAAGGGTCTGGCCCCAACTCCATTTTCAGCTTTTGCAGAATTCTTTCCCTGTAGTCCGTTTCAACGACGGGAGCATTGTAGACGACTAGTTTCCTCTTCCCGCCAGTCAACATTAACCTCACTCTCTCTTTGGGTTTCAGGAGTGGTTCTTCAATATCATAAATGTGGATGGCTCCGAACATCATTAAGTGGAGTCTAACGGCTATGCCGTCGCTGAAGAACAAGAGAATATTTTTGCCCAGTGAATCCGCCTCTAGAAACCTTTTTCCGACGAGGTTCTGGACGGGAACTTGGGCTTTTCTGGTTTTTGCAAAGACCTCTTTGACAAATTCGTTCTGAAAGCTTTTAGTTATCCTGATCGCATATGCTTTGGCTGTCGGCCCCTCAACCATTTTGCCTTTCCTTCATGTTTCTACGGGTGAAATGGTTTTGGAGGTGCTGATTTGCAACAGTCTATAATAAGTCATAATTACAAAAATGTTATCAAAGCGTTTGAGGAACCGCCTTTTTGGATTAGTGTAGATGTTAAAATGTTACTAAAATCCTTGAATACGCGTTAAACGCTCGCATGGAGCACATGGATCTCCATAAACTTTGAAGCGGCTACTGAGGATGCACAGAGAATACTCACAGAAGCCGCCCAGAGTAACTGAACAGAGGATAAAAGAAAAGCTTCCAGCTGCAATACCTTCAGCATCATCAACCGAGAAATCCACAAAAGAAACATTGTAATCTAAACTTGAAAATGTCGCCGCTTTTCTTCCATCATCATTTTGAAACAAGCAACAAGTCTTTGTTCCATCTTTCGACTATGCTTTTTCTCTGATAAAGTCTTTTAACACTTCTTTTAGGGGCATCTCAAATCTTTTGCGCAGTTGGTTAAGCTTCTGTATCCCTTTATCGGTTATTGAATAGTGTTTGACCCGCCGTCCGCCTTTCTGTGTCCACTCGCCAGATATGAAACCGTCATTTTCTAATTCGTATAAGAGAGGATATATCATCCCCGCATGGAATTTTTGTCCAGTTAGCTTTTCTATTTCTTTGATAATGGCATAGCCAGACATAGGCTTTTGACTTATAAGCCATAAAATAATGGCTCTTCCAAAACCTCTTACAATAGACCTAACTATATCTATTTCTTCCTCAACCATCGACTATTCGCCTCTCACTTCCACCGTACCTCTACACATTATTAACTTCTTTACATTAAATCTTGCAAAAGGTTGATATATCAAAATTTAAAATTACGTAACAAGGGATTTCATGGTTGACGTTGTTGTCGCCTTCATGCGCGGCCTTGAGAAGCCGCTTATACTTTGGCTAATATCTCAGGGTCCCAGACATGGGTATGAGCTCATAAAAGAATTTAGAAGGCTGACTGGGCAGAAATTGAAGCCTAGCATGTTGTATCCTACCCTTCACCAGCTGGAGAGCAAAGGTTTTTTGGCTGGAGAACGAGTAAGGAGGGGTCGGCGGGAGCTGAAATGTTACCGTTTAACCGAAAAAGGAAAAGCCCTTCTCGCCAAAATACGCGGTTTTTTCAGCAATCCGATTAGAAGGGTGATTGCCGATTTCATAGGTGAGCCTGAAAGTAAATAAGCTTGGAGTCACGCGCAACTTTTCTATGTTCTGTAGACGCCGAATATTTGTACAAGAAACACCATGTATAGAAAGAGGAGAATTGCTCCCTCTTTCCAGCTAACCTTTTTACTTGAGAGGAAATACCACAGCATCAGGCTTGATATAAGTGCGTGAACAGCCAAACCCGTGTAGGCTGCCATATTCACTCTGAAGTTTTGACCTATGAGGGCGACTCCGAGGATTAGGGTTACGTTTATGAAGCAGCTTCCAACAATGTTGCCTAAAGCCAGCTCCACATGACCCTTCAGAGACGATTTTAAGCTGTTTGCGAATTCAGGAAGGCTTGTTCCAAAAGCAACTATCGTGGCGCCTATAACGACTTTGGGAACACCCATCCACTCCGCAATATATGAAGCTGAATCAACAATAAGATACGCGCTTGCTACAACAACCATGACTCCAACAATAGTTAAGAGCATAGGATGTTTCAGCTTTCCATATTTCCCGCTGAAATCAGTCTTTTTTCCAGCCCTCCCCCTCTTTGAGGCTTTATAGATATTATATGCAAAAATCGCCACTAAGATTACGCCAATAAACCTGCTAGCATAACCTAAATAAATCAGAGCTAAGGGGACAATTGAAGCTACGAAAAGGCCAAAGTAAACGGTTTCCACATCCTCTTTAACCTCCAAATAGGTTTCTGAACTTTTCAACGACGCTATTAGGAAGGCCAAGCCTAGGATTAGGCATATGTTCACAACGTTTGAGCCTAAAGCGTTTCCAATAGCCACGCCCACATCCTCAACACCTATTGTTGCAAGCACAGAGATGCTGAGCTCCGGTAGCGTTGTAGTCATCGCAACCAACATAAAACCTATAATAGTCTTCCCCAAACCCGTCAAATCCGCAACTTTAACAGCGTTATCAACCGCTAAGTCGCTTGCTCGGTCAAGTAGAAATAATGAAAATAAGAGGATAAACAAGTTGCCAAGCGGACCCAAACATTCAAACAATATGATTAGCCTCAATCATGATCTTTAAATTCGTGTCAACATTCCACGCCCTCTTTTTGGCCAATGAACATCTGCAAGAGTTTTCTGCGTCATATTTTTCACCAAGGCAATTTAATATATCAAAATTTAAATGTTTCGTAAAATAAAACATATCTCGGAATAGGATTCTCTGAAGGTTAGTTGAAGATGAAAAGGTGAAGGTAATGGGCGAAGGTTGTAAAGTTGTTTTGACTGCTGATCGCACTCTTATGAGCGATTGCCATCATAATGAGTTTGTGGGTTTGGGACTTGTGCTCCTCCGAATGTTATTCCAGATTGGCTTTATAGCTGGTTATTCTTCCCTCCCATTAAAACGAGGGGCAGTGTGCCCGTTGCTGCGCCTTATGGGCTTAGGAAGATTGAGGCTCAGCTGCTGATGGAAGGTTTTGATGTAGCAGTGGTTGATCCAACCATTTAAGGGAATACCTTGACGAGGCTGGGGTCTTGGGCATCCATGTTATGGATCCCTTCGGGCTTAGGTCCAGCATCAAGCACATTCGCGCCATCTTAAAAAAGGAGCCCTTTTTGGCGCAGCGCTTCCGCATGTTAATGGAGAAGCCTGAAATAAAAGGGGCGAAGAGGGTTCTGAGCTACGTAGTCATTAATAGACTACATAGCTCTTGAGTTCATTGGAGCCCTCATCGGCCTCTTCCCCCTGTCAGGGTGAACCATCTCCAGCCCTTCACCAGCTCATCGAAGAGCTTTGGAGGAAGCCCCTCCATCTGAAGGTACAGGTCTGCGTTGAGCTGCCTGTCCATCTTCAAGGAATTATTAACATTACTTCAAGGTTTTTCATTTTTTCTACGGCTTTGGCTATTTCGCGGGTCAGCTAGTGTGAATATTTCTTCGGCTTTTTCGGCGTAGATGCGGATTTCAAAGGTTCTTCCTGAGGCGTCTATTCCTGTTTGAATGTACTCGGCTTTCCTCGGT
>Ga0209225_1000787_pt1 | contig 34152 bp, 33 predicted proteins | sample WasSprMetagenome_FD_184732 | JGI IMG/M metagenome (GOLD analysis project Ga0209225, IMG submission 184732) | Sulfidic aquatic microbial communities from Washburn Spring, Yellowstone National Park, USA - WS (SPAdes) (version 3) | ecosystem: Environmental > Aquatic > Thermal springs > Hot (42-90C)... | reverse complement strand
ATCCTGGTGGAAGGGCGCTCCACCTTCTACCGGGTCACCATTCCCGAAGGCGCCACCCTGGCGGAGATTGCCGGCTATCTGGCGGCCGCGGGGCTGGTGACGAAGGAAGAGTTTTTCAGGGAGGTGGCGGGTGGAACCTTCTCCTACGATTTCCTGGCCGGTCTGCCCCCCGGCCCGCGCCGCCTGGAGGGGTATCTGTTCCCGGACACCTATTATTTCACGCCCCGCGACGGCGCGCACGCCGTTATCGATGCCATGCTGCGCCGCTTTGCCGCCGAAGTAGAAAACCTTGACCTGAAGGCACGCGCCGCCCGCCGGGGATTGGACCTGCACCAGGTTTTGACCGTGGCCTCCATGGTGGAGAAGGAGGCACGGGTGGCCCACGAGCGCCCCGTCATTGCCGGTGTGATTTATAACCGTCTCGCCCGCGGTATGCCGTTGCAGATCGACGCCACCGTGATCTACGCCCTCGGTGTCAATCGGGGCCGGGTCGATTACAGTGACCTGGAGGTGGTTTCCCCGTACAATACCTACCGCGTTACCGGTTTACCGCCGGGCCCCATCGGCGCACCCGGCCGCGCCTCACTGCTGGCGGCGGTGGCTCCCGCGGCCACTCCCTACCTGTATTACGTGGCGCGTTCCGACGGGACCCACGCCTTTGCCACCACCCTTGAAGAACACAATCGGTACAAGAACCAGTACCAGAGGCGATAACGGATTCCCGGGCCCGCCCCTATACCGTCATACTTGACCGGAAAGTATAGGTGTAGTATCATTAAAGTATATCTATAAATGCAGAACGCGGTCGGGAGGGACCCCAGGTGATCGTCAAAGGAGAACACATACGGACCCTGCGGGAAGAACGGGGTTACACCCTTCAGGACCTGGCGCGGCGGGCCGGACTCTCCCTTTCCTACCTGAGCGAAATCGAGCGCGGGTCCAAACGACCTTCCCTGAAGACCATCGATAAGCTTGCTGCCGCCCTTAACGTGGCCAAGACGCAACTCATCGACGGCGACATCGGCGAGGCGGGGTTGAGCCTCGGCGAGAAGATTCGTCTGCTGCGCACCGAGAAGAACCTTTCCTTACAGGAACTGGCGGCCAAAGCCGACATTTCTTTCTCGTACCTTAGCGAAATTGAGCGCGGCACGGTGTACCCCGCCCTCTCGACCCTGAAGCGCATCGCCCAGGCCCTGGACGTCTCCGTGACCAACCTCATGGCCGCCGAAAGCTCGCTGGGCCAGCGGCTCCGTGCCCTGCGGGAGGAATTGGGGCTCACCCAGGCCCAGCTGGCCAGCCTGGCCGGGGTGACGGCCGGTCTCATCGGCCAGATAGAGCAGGGCAAGGTTCAGCCGTCCCTGAAGACGCTCGAGAAACTCGCCCAGGTTATGGGAGTCTCGCCCTGCCATTTCATCATGGAGCCCATGGGTGTGGAGCAGATACTGAGCCTCATGAATCCGGAATTGCGGGAATTACTGCTCCATCCCCACGTACAAGCGGTGCTGAGCCTGATCTGTAACCTAAACGAAAAGGAACTGCAATTTATCCTGAACTTCATCCAGCTTTTCAAGCGTTCCAATCTGGGTTAACGGTTGCTTCTGTGGCAACTTAAGTATTTTGAGGGGGGAAAACATGACTCTGGAACTGGATGAAGTCAACTTTGAGCGCGAGGTGCTTCAGGCCGCCCAGCCGGTTCTCGTCGACTTCTGGGCTCCCTGGTGCGGTCCGTGCCGCAGCATGGCACCCATTATCGAAGAACTGGCACGGGAGTTCGATGGCCGGGCCAAGGTGGCCAAGGTCAACGTGGACCGGAATCAGGTCCTGGCCGCACGTTACGGCGTCACGAGCATTCCGACGCTGATGTTTTTCAAACAGGGGCAGGTGGTTGACCGCGATGTGGGTTACACCCCCAAGGGCATCCTGATCCAGAAACTGAACCGCCTGCTGGAAGGGTAAGTGCAAGGCATTTTGTTCTTGCGGACGGCTCCCCGGGCTGCGGCTCGGGGATTTCTTTTTTGGTTATAATTTAGGGTGGAAAGGAGGTCAGGCGTGAAATGCCGTGGTTCGGTCAGACGTGGACCGCCTGGAGCATGGGCCTCAGCATGCTGCTGTCCTGGTTGGTACCGCTTGTCATCATCGGTCTGCTCATCTACCTGGCGGTCCTCTGGAGCCGGGATCGGCGCCTGCTAACCGTGGGCGCAAAGCACCAGGACGCCCTAAGCATCCTCAAGGAGCGCTACGCGCGCGGCGAAATTTCCACCGAGGATTACCACCGTATGCGCGAAGAGTTAAACAAATAGGAGAGAAGCCCGGTCAATGCCGGGCTTCTCTTAACAGGCTTTCCAATTCTTCGGGGTTGTACCCCACCGCTACCCGACCGTTGACAACGAGGGTGGGTACGGCGAGCCGGCCGGTCTTGAGGAACATTTCCTTTCTGGCGCGCTCGTCCTTTGCCACATCGTACTCTTTGAAAGGGATGCCTTTCCGGGAAAGAAACTCTTTCACCCGCACGCAGTACGGTCAGGTGGGCGTGGTGTAGACCGTGACCTCCACATGCCTCACCTCCTCGTATGGTCTCTGGCCCTAGTTTGGCTCGGGAAACGGCTTTTCAACCATATCCGCTCACCTCGGCACGTCCGTCACGTGGCGCGACGGGTAACCGGGCGGAACACTTTGTGCACAAAAGTACTTGTCAAAAACGGTTGCCTGCGGTATACTAAGGGTGAACGGTCAGATTGTGACGATAAACGACCATAAATCAATGGCGAACGGTTTTCCGGGCCACTGCTGGCGGTGCCGGAGAAGGGAAAAGAGGAACTTGAACGGTCGAAAGGACGCTGCCAACGGTTTGGGGCGGCCTTAAGGGAGAGGGGGTAGAGGGTATGGGTACCGGCAGGGGTAAACCGGAGGAGTTGGTGGCCCAATACGAGGGCCGGCTTATAGTTACCATTTCTTGCCTGCTTATCCTCATCTGGGCCGGGCTCGCCTGGTGGCTGGTCGACCGTTTCTGGCCCCAGCCCACCTTTAATCCCGAGCGAGGCGATCAGCCGGTGATCGTATACGAATCGGTGCAAAGAGGGCAGCCGGTCAAGAAGGTACTGGCCTGGGTCGACACCGAAGGCCGACTGCAGTACAGTCTGGAGGTCCCAACCCTCGGAGGGGTTCCGGTTCCCCTGCTCGCCATCGTGCTCGTAGGCATACCCCTCCTGGTCAGCGGCTACGACCTGTACCAACACCTGACTTCGTGCTACCGCGCGCGCCTGGGACTGTACGGATTGTTTCGGGAACAGATGAGATAGGGTGAAGAGATCCGGAACTCGTCCGGTACGCCGGACGGTTGGTATTCCCTGAACGGGAAGGAGGCCCCGGAACCAGCCGGGGCCTCGTGGTTTTGGGATGCGCGGCGGTACCCGGCCCTTACATGGGCGGGCCGCCCAGGACGTTCTGGGCCCGTGCCACGTCCTGGGGATTGGCCGGCCGCACCGAGTACCAGCCCCGCTGGTTCATCACGTTCCAGATCTGCTTGTGGTGGTCGTAGGTCTCCATCAGGATGTTCTGGTAGTCCCGCCGCAACTGGTCGTTGGCCGTCTCCAGGATACACATGTTAAGGGATTCGGCCAAGTGCTTGTGGCTCTGGAGCATCAGGCCCATCAGGTCCTGGTCCGTAAAGCGTGGCTCCGCGCGCATGGCCATAACCGCTCCCTCCTTTACTGAAGATTGGGATTAAGGTACTTGGCCATCGTGTTGTAGGCACGCTGGTGTTTGTCCACCATATTCTGGCACATGGCCTGCAGCTGCGGGTCGTTGCAGGTCGTGGCGCAAAAACTCAGCTGCTTGATCATCAACTGCTGCAACTTCAGGTGCTCTTCCAGGTCCAACAGCTCGCGCTGGGTGAGTGGCATTTTCTCCCTCCTTTCCGCCCCCTTTTAATATGTTCCCGAATGCGGAGAATATACGTACCCTTGCCAGGGGTTTTCTCAACCGGGCGGGGACCAAACGTTCTTTCTGCCGAAGTACCCAGGGAATTCCCTCAGTACGAAGAATTTCTGAGCTTGATCTCCGGCTTGTGTTGGACTATGCTATGTTACAAAGTAATCATCCGACCAACTGGGGAGATTGCCGGTGGCTTGGGAAACCGAAGAGCAGATCGTTGAGCGTACCGCCGAAGTGCTGGCGGAATACGACTCCGATCGTACAAAACTCATTCCCATTCTGCAGCGCATCCAGGAGAGCCTGGGTTACATCCCCGGCCGCGCCATGCTGGAGGTGGCCGGCCGGCTGGGGATTCCGGCCGTCGACGTTTACGGGGTGGCCACCTTCTACAACCAGTTCCGGCTACACCCGCCCGGCAGGCACCAGATCAAGGTGTGCATGGGCACGGCCTGCCACATGAAGGGAGGAAACATCATCCTGGACCACTGGGAGCGGCGGCTGGACATTCGGGTGGGGCAGACCACGCCGGACCGGGAGTTCGGCCTGGAACGGGTGGCCTGCGTGGGTTGCTGCACCCTGGCGCCGGTTACGGTGGTGGACGACACCGTGCACGGCAAGATGACGCCGACCAAGGTGGACGGTCTCCTTTTTGCTTTCGGGTTGGCCCGGCGAGAAGGTGAAGCCCCTTGAGCGTGGCACAAAAGTACGGCGCACTGGCGGCCGGGGCCGGTAAACGGTGGGAGGAACGCGCGCAGAAGCCCCTGTTGCTGGTGGGGACCGCCACCTGCGGTCGCGCCGCCGGGGCCCTGGAGATTCTAAGGTGCCTGAGGGAAGAGGTTGGGCGGCGCGGGCTGGAGGCCGAGGTCATAGAGGTGGGTTGCATGGGGCACTGCTACGCCGAGCCCCTGGTGGTGGTGGCCAAGCCGGGCTGGCCCGCCATCTGCTACGGTTACGTCACGGAGGGCATCGCCGCGCGGCTGGTGGAGGATTTCCTGCTCAACGACGACCCATGTCTGGAGTTCGTTCTGGCCGCCCTGGAGCCCAATGACCTGGTCCCCTCCTTTGCCGATTTTCCCAGGTCCAGGTACGAACACAAAATGGTGCTGGCCCGGTGCGGGCTGATCGACCCCGAGGACATCACGCACTACATCGCCACCGGAGGGTATGCGGCCCTGGCCCGCGTACTCGAGATGGCACCCGAAGAGGTAATTGCGCTGATTAAAGCCTCGGGCCTGCGCGGACGCGGGGGAGCGGGCTTTCCCACGGGCGTTAAGTGGGAGGCCTGCCGCAGCGCCCCGGGCAACCCCAAGTACGTGATCTGCAACGCCGACGAGGGAGACCCGGGCGCCTTCATGGACCGCACCCTTCTGGAATCCAACCCCCACGCCGTGCTGGAAGGGTTAATCATCGCGGCGTACGCCGTGGGTGCCTCCCAGGGCTACGTTTACGTGCGGGCTGAGTATCCCCTGGCCGTGGAGCGCGTGCGCACGGCCTTGGAGCAGGCGCGGGAGCAGGGTCTTTTGGGAAGGGACGTCTTGGGAAGCGGTTTTTCCTTTGACGTGGAACTCTTTCAGGGTTCGGGGGCCTTCGTGTGCGGCGAGGAAACGGCCCTCATCGCCTCCATGGAAGGCAACCCCGGGCTGCCGCGTCACAGACCGCCCTTCCCCGTCCACGCGGGGTTGCACGAAAAACCAACCGTGGTCAACAACGTCAAGACCCTGGCCTACGTACCCCTAATAGTCGGGCAGGGTTGGGAGTGGTTCACCGGGGTCGGTACCTCCCGGAGCCCCGGCACCGCGGTCTTCGCCCTGGCGGGCAAGATCGTGAACACCGGCCTGGCCGAGGTGCCCATGGGTACCACCCTGCGCCAATTGGTGTACGAGGTGGGCAGCGGTGTCCCTAAGGGCAAGAAGTTCAAGGCCGTGCAGATCGGCGGGCCCTCGGGCGGCTGCCTTCCCGCTGAGTTACTGGACATGCCCGTGGACTTTGATTCCCTGACGGCCGCCGGGGCCATGATGGGCTCGGGTGGCATGGTCATCCTGGACGAAGACGACTGCATGGTGGAGATGGCCCGCTTTTTCCTGGACTTCACCCAGAAGGAGTCCTGCGGCAAGTGCACCTTCTGCCGGTTGGGGACCAGGCACATGCTGGACATCCTGACGCGCATCACAAAAGGGCAGGGCCGGCCCGAGGACCTGGATCTCTTGCAGGCCCTGGCCGAGGACGTCAAGGCGGGGTCCCTCTGCGGGCTTGGAAAAACGGCGCCTAATCCCGTGCTGAGCACGCTGCGCTACTTCCGCGAGGAGTACGAGGCCCACATCAAGGAGCGACGCTGTCCGGCCCTGATGTGCCAGGACCTGATCGCCTACTACATCGTGCTGGAAAGGTGCGAGCGCTCCTGTAACGCCTGCGTGGGCAGTTGCCCGGTGGAGGCCATCTACACTACCCCGGATATGCTCAAGGCCATCGACCAGGAGAAGTGCGTCAAGTGCGGCAGTTGCGTCGACGCCTGCCCGCCCCAGTACCGGGCCGTAATCAAAGTGTCGCCGCCCGAGGTGGTGGCAAAAAAGGCGGAGGGATAACCGTGGGCCGGACCGTTGCCCTGACCATAGACGACCGGACGGTCACGGCCACCGCAGGAGAGAGGCTCCTCTGGGTGGCCCTGGAGAACGGGATTTACATTCCCCACCTCTGCGCCATAAAGGAGGCGGACCCCGCGGCCTCCTGCCGCCTGTGCTTCGTGGAGGTCGAGGGCTACCCCCGGCCGGTGACGGCCTGCACCGAACCGGTAAGGGACGGCATGGTGGTGCGCACCCGCAGTCCCCAGATCGACCGGTTGGTGGCCACGGGCTTCGAGTTGCTGATGTCGGTGCACCGCCTGGACTGCGCCCACTGCCCCAAGAACCGCAGGTGCGAACTGCAGAAAATCGCGGCGCGGCGTAAATTAAAGCTGAGACCCAGGCGCCTCGCCGTCATCGACCGCAACCTGCCGGTGGACGAGAGCCATCCCCTTTACAATTACGACCCCAACAAGTGCGTGCTGTGCGGCCGTTGCGTTTGGGTGTGCCGCCAGGTCGCCCGCGCCGGAGTGCTGGGCTTTGCCTGGCGGGGTTTCGAGCGCCGGGTGACCACCTTCGAAGGCCGGCCTTTGGGGGAGTGGGACTGTAGTGCTTGCGGCCTCTGCGTGGAGGCCTGCCCCGTGGGGGCTCTCGCCCTTAAGGAGGCGGCGCGCTAGGTCCCGGCAGGATTCTGGTAATTTCTGTTGAATATAGACCTGCAGAGGTGGAGGGTGGTTGGGCGAGAAGGCCAGGAACTGCGAACTGGCCGGCATGGCGCTGATGCTGTCGGCCGTAGTGGGCGTCATTGGCGCCTTAAGTCCCTCGTCGGGCGGCGTGGTGGGTGGCTTTCTGGGCCGGACCCTCGCCGGTCTGGCCGGGGAGGGCCGCTTTGTCGTGCCCCTCTTTCTGGCTTGGGCCGGGGTGGTGGTGATTCGCCGCCAGGGGGCCGGTCGCCTCTGCGGCGCCCTGGTGCTCTTCGCGGTGGGGCTGACCCTTTTCCACCTCATGCTGAGGGTCCCTCTGGAATTGGGTGCCGCCATGGCCGGAGACGGAGGCGGCCTGGTGGCCGTGGTGCTGGGCTACGTCCTTTTCAAGGCCTTCGGTTTCCCCGGAGCCTACGTAATTTTGTGCGCCGTGGCCCTGCTGGGCCTGGCCCTCGTGACGGGCCTTTCCCTCACCGAACTGATTTCCCACGCGGCCTTGGGCTGCCGTGACGCCGTAAGGCGCACCGGACGGGGCCTGGTGAACTTCGTGTACGTGGAGGTACCGGAAGGGCCTCCCGTAGTGGAACGGGCCGAAACCATCGAAAAGGCCGAATCCAGGGAGGAACCCCTGGCCCCGGAGCGTCCGAGGCGTCCCCGCCGTCACCCGGAGGTGGCGGCCCAGCTCCTGCCACCACCCAGGTCGGACGCCGTCACGGAGTACGAACTTCCCCCCCTTCACCTGCTTTCACGCCCGCCGCGCAAGCAGGTACGATCTGCCAGGGACGAAACCGAGAACGCCCGCCTGCTGGAGGAAACCCTGGAGAGCTTTGGGGTCAAGGCCAGGGTCATCCAGGTGTCCCGGGGACCCGCGGTAACGCGCTACGAGGTGCAGCCGGCCGCCGGGGTCAAGGTAAGCCGCATCGTCAGCCTGGCGGACGACATTGCCCTGAGCATGGCGGCGCCGGGGGTGCGCATCGAGGCGCCCGTACCGGGCAAGGCCGTGGTGGGTATCGAGGTGCCTAACAAGGAAATTTCCATGGTACACCTCCGGGACCTGCTGGAGTCCCGGGAGTTCACCCAGGCCACCTCGCCTCTCACCGTGGCCCTGGGCAAGGATATCGCGGGCAACCCCGTGGTGGCGGACCTGGCGCGCATGCCCCACCTGCTCATTGCCGGGGCCACGGGCTCGGGAAAGAGCGTGTGCCTCAATACCCTCATTGCGAGCATCCTCTTTCGCGCCCGGCCGGACCAGGTCAAGTTCCTGCTCATAGACCCCAAGATGGTGGAACTGGCCACCTATAACGGCATCCCGCACCTCGTGGCGCCGGTGGTGACGGACCCCAAGAAAGCGGCGGTTGCCCTGCGGTGGGCGGTGCGGGAAATGGAGCACCGTTACGCGCTGTTTGCCGGGGCTGGGGTCCGCGATATCTATCGTTTCAACCGCTGGCGCCTGGCGAACCCCGGGCAGGGGCCTCCGCTACCCCTGATCGTGATCGTCATCGACGAACTGGCGGACCTCATGATGGTGGCACCGGCCGAGGTCGAGGACGCCGTGTGCCGCCTGGCCCAGATGGCCCGCGCGGCCGGGATCCACCTGGTGGTGGCCACCCAGCGGCCCTCGGTGGACGTCATCACAGGGCTGATTAAGGCCAATATCCCCTCCCGGCTGTCCTTCGCCGTGTCCTCCCAGATCGATTCCCGTACCATCCTGGACATGGGTGGGGCGGAGAAGCTGCTGGGCAAGGGGGATATGCTCTTTCTGCCCGTGGGGGCCCAAAAGCCCATCCGCGTGCAGGGGGCCTACCTGGCGGACCGGGAGGTGGAAAACCTGGTGGCCTTTTTGCGCCGCCAGGCGGAGCCGGTGTACGACGAGGGCATCTGGCGGGAGGAGACCGCGGAGCAGGAGGAGGCGGTGGCGGACGACGAGCTGCTGCCCAAGGCGGTGAAGATCCTCATCGAGAGCGGCCACGCCTCCATCTCGCTGTTGCAGCGGCGCCTCCGCATCGGCTACGCCCGCGCGGCCCGGCTCATCGACATCATGGAGCGACGGGGGCTGGTGGGCGGTTACGAGGGCAGCAAGCCCCGGCCGGTCCTCATCACCATGGAGCAGTACCACCAGCTCTTCAAGGAAAACCCGCGTTGACACCCTTTTCCGGGCCGTGGTATACTCCCAATGGACGGGGAGTCACGTGACCGAGTAATGGCCGGGGGGTGAGTGAGGTGGACGTCGGTACGCGCCTGCGCCTGGCCCGGGAAGAGCGCGGCCTTTCCCTGGCCCAGGTCGAGGAGGAGACCAAGATCCGGCGCAGGTATCTCGCGGCGCTGGAGGAAAACCGGTTCGACGTCCTTCCGGGGCGCGTGTACGCTAAGGCCTTTCTGCGGACCTACGCGCGCTTCCTGGGGTTGGACGGGGAAGAACTGGCCCGGGAATTTCAGGCGTACTGTCCGGTGCAGTTGCCGAAGGCCGAGGTGAAGAAGCAGCAGAAGAAGGAACCGCGCTATTGGGAGTATCGGCCGCGCCATCTGCTCAAACCGCAGCTCGTGGCCTTTTTCCTGGTCGTGGTGGCTCTGGTGGGTTTGAACTTCCTTTACGGCCGCGCCACCGGTCTGCTTCCGGCGGGTGGCGGTCCGGCACCTCCGGCCCTGCAGGCCCGGGAAACCCCCGGTCGGGAGGGGGCACCTTCCGACACCGGTCAGGCGCCAACCCCGCGGGGAGTGGAACTGGTGGTCAACGTGATGACCGACCGCAGCTGGCTGCGGGTGGTGGGTGACAACACCCGCCTGTTCGAGGGCGAGCTAACGGCGGGACAGAGCCGCGTCTTCCAGGCCCGCGAAAAGATCACTTTGCGGGTGGGCAATGCCGGCGCCGTGGAGCTTGCCGTCAACGGCCGGGAACTGGGCCGGCTGGGCCGCATGGGTCAGGTGGTGGAAAAGGATTTCAGTGCCGAGCAGGGCTGACCCCAGCTCGGGTTGGCGGGCCCACGCGGGCTCCTTTTTATTTTGGGACGCGGGAGGAAATGGACCCCCGGGGGAGAAATAGAATTTTCGGGAAACGGAGGGAGGTTGCTTGAAGGCCAAAGTCTATTTCGCCAGTTTCCGGGCCGGGCGGAAGGAGAGCTGGCTGAATAAACTGGAAAGGCTCTTTTACCGGGCCGGCCTGGAGCACGCCTTTGCCCCCGGGGACCTGGTGGCCATTAAGGTCCACTTCGGAGAGCGCGGTAACCTGGGCTACGTGCGGCCGCAATTCGCGGCCCGGGTGGTGCAGCTGGTTAAGAAACACGGCGGCAAACCCTTCCTGACCGACGCCAACACCCTCTACGTGGGCAGTCGCTCCAACGCGGTCGACCACCTCCAGACGGCCATCGAAAACGGTTTCGATTACGCCGTGGTGGGCGCGCCCCTGGTCATCGCCGACGGGTTGAACGGCAAGGATTACCTGAACGTAACGGTCAACCTCAAGCATTTTAGGGAGGTGAAGATCGCCAGCGCGGCCTACCACGCCGACGCCCTCATCGCCATCACCCACTTTAAGGGCCACGAGGCCACGGGTTTCGGGGGCACCCTGAAGAACATCGGCATGGGCCTGGGGTCGCGGAGCGGCAAGCAGATGATGCATTCGGACCTCCTGCCCAAGGTGGATCCCGAGAAATGCACGGCCTGCGCCAGATGTACCCGCTGGTGCCCCACGGGAGCCATCCGGGTCGCAGAGGATCACGCGGTCATCGACGAACGGCTGTGCCAGGGGTGCGGGGAGTGCACGGTGACGTGCCCCTCGGAGGCCATAGCCATCAATTGGAAGACGAAGCCGGACGTCATCCAGGAAAAGATCGTGGAGTATACGGTGGGGGTATTGCAGAACAAGGAGGGCAAGTACGGGTTCGTCAGTTTCCTGACCGACGTATCCCCGGACTGCGACTGCTGGGGCTGGAACGACGCCCCTATCGTCCGCAACATCGGCATGCTCGCCTCCCGGGACCCGGTGGCCCTGGACCAGGCCTGCCTGGACCTGGTCAACCGGGAGGCCGCCCTGGCCGGTTCCCGCCTGGAGGGATGCGCGGCGGGTACCGACAAGTTCCGGGCCCTGTACCCCAGGATCGACTGCGAGCGCCAGCTGGCCTATGCCGAAGAAGTGGGCCTTGGTACGCGTGCTTACGAACTGATTGAGGCGGATTAAGGGGGCGGTAGTCCACCGCGCGGGGCACCGCGGTTTGGAAGCGGGGCCGGGTCACACCGGCCGCCGGGGAGGTTACGGTCAGGGCCTTTCCCACCGCGGGTGGCCACGGACGGCACCCGTGGTACTCCGGTCGGGTCATGCGGACCGGCGCACGTCGCCGTAGAGGTAGCGCAGGATCCCCTTTGCCACGGCCTCCCCGGCCCGGCGTACGAACTCCGGGTCGCGCAGCAACCGCTCTTCCTCGGGGTTGGAGATGAAGGCCACCTCCACCAGGGCACTGGGCATGTTGGTCCAGCGGAGCACGGCAAAGTTGGCCTCCTTTACCCCCAGGTCCGGGCGGCCGAGGGCCCTTACCAGTTCCTCCTGAATCAGACCCGCGAGCTTGAGCCGCAGGGAGTTCTGCGCGGCCAGCGGGCCGGACTCGGGGGCGTAGCAGTAGGTGGCGGTTCCCTGGGCCTCGGGTCTGGTGGCGGCGTTGGCGTGGATGCTCACGAACACGTCGGCCTCCCTGGAATTCGCCAGTGCGGCGCGGCCTTCCAAGTTGAGGTTCGTCAATCCCGACCGGGTATAAACCACTGCCACGCCTTGCTGAGTGAGGTACCTGCCCGCGTGTTGGGCCACGGCCAGATTGACCTGGTGTTCCTGCAGGCCCGTGGGTCCTATGGCCCCGGGGTCGAAGCGGTGAGAATCAATCTGCTCACCGTGTCCGGGGTCCAGCACCACCAGGGGTTTATCCTTCCACGTCCCGAAGTCCACCTTCAGGCTCCGGCCCCCGTCGTCCAAGGAGATCGCAGGGTTCGTACGGCGGCGCAGGTCCAGCACCACGCGTACCGTCCGGGCGTCAAACTGGCTGCTGCGCACCGCCACCACGGGCCCCGTGTGGACCTCCAGGCGGTTTGTGCCGAGGCCGGACACTGCCGGCGCAAAGTCCAGGACCAGGCGCGGGGGATCGTCCAGTTCGGTGCTTTTGTACGACAGGGGTGCCGTACCCGTGACCGTCACCCGCACTTGCCCGGCGTCGGCGTCCACCCGGACGTCGGTGATCACCGGCGGCCGCGGATCGTCGCGCGAGGGCGGAACGGCGCCGGGGGTTCCGTCCAGGGCCAGAAGCCAGCCTGCCACCCAGCCGGAGGGGCCGCCCGGTACCAGCACGTGGTACCACTCGCCGCGCGCCCCCAGCAGGAGTATTTCTTGTCCCTCCTTGAGGGTCATGAGGGGTGGGTTGGCGGTACCCGGGCCGCTGCGCAGGTTGACGTCGTCCGCCGCCACGCGGGCCTTGCTCCTTGGTCGCCAGAGGTATACGGAGCGATTTTGAGCATTCCACTCCACGGCCAGACCGAAGGCCTCGGCCACGAAGCGCAGGGGCACGAAGGTGCGGTCCCCCACTATGACCGGGGCCGTGTCCAGGAGCACCTTGCGGTCGTCGACCAGGATCTCGCGCCGGTCGATCCAGAGGCGCACCGTGGATGAGGCGTCGCTCAGGACCACCTCCCGGGTGTCCTTCAGCCAGTTGACGTCCTTGCCCAGAGCGGTGGCGAGGGCGCGCACCGGCACCTGGGTGCGGTCCCGCCCGTCGATGAAGGCCGGGGGATCCAGGGCCACCAGGGTGCCGTCAAGGTACACGGGCACGCCTGTAGCGGCCTGCGCCGCACAGGCAAAACAGAGGGCCACGGCGAGCAGAAGGAAGGGGAAGGAAAGGTGACGGTCGAGGACTAGGCACATGGTACCAGCCCGCATGTCGAATATTCACCGTTTATAGACGTGGGCGGCGGAAATAGGTTCCCGTTACGAAAGTAAAGGGTTTATTCTGATAATTTTTCCTGGGCAAAGGGTGTTGTAGCTTGGGGGAAGGAGGGACCCGTGTGAAGGAAATTTGGGTTCGTCCCGAGCGCTGCATGGGATGCCTTTCGTGCCGGCTGGCCTGCGCGGTGGCCCATTCCGCGGCCGGGCACCTTTACGGGGCCGTAACCGAAGATCCACCGCCGCGATCGCGGGTTTACGTGGAGGCGGTCGGCGGGCGCAAGGTGCCTTTGCAGTGCCGGCACTGTCGTGAGGCTCCCTGTGTCGCGGCCTGCCCGGTGGAGGCTCTGAAGTACCAGGGGGAAGAGGGTCTGGTGCGCTACCACCGGGAGCGGTGCATAGGCTGTGGCTTCTGTGTTTTGGCCTGCCCCTTCGGCGTCATCGCTTTCCGCCGCGAAGAAGGCCGGGTGCTCAGATGCGATCGGTGTCATAAGCGGCCCGTGCCGGCCTGCGTTGCGGCCTGTCCGACGCGGGCCCTCGTATACGAGGAGGGTACCGCCTATCAGTCCGCCAAAAGGCGCCTTGCAGCCTCGGCGGCTTTCGGGAGCGCCGAGCTTGCCGTTGTGGGCTTCAAGGGGCCGAAACAATCGGTTGAGGAGGGATAAGGGATGGCGGAGCAGCTTCGTCAGCCCGTGACGGACGCCGCCGCCCAGGCCGCCTACGGCGCGGCCGGGGAGGCCGGGGTCGAGACCGTGTGGGAGCGCTACCAGGCGCAATTACCTCAGTGCGGGTTCGGAGAACTGGGCATTTGCTGTCGCATCTGCCTTCAGGGTCCCTGCCGCATCGATCCCTTCGGCGAGGGCCCACAACTGGGCATTTGCGGCGCCTCGGCCGACACCATCGTGGCCCGCAACCTGGCTCGCATGGTGGCCGGGGGTACGGCGGCCCACGCCGGGCACGCCCACCACCTGGCGCACGTGCTGAAGGAGTGGGCCTCGGGCACCGCGCCGGACTATCCCGTGCGCGACGAAGCCAAGTTGCGGGGCCTGGCGGAGCGCCTGGGCATAGAAACCGGGGCCCACGAGGTAAGAGAGCTGGCGCGGCTGGTGGCCGAGGCGGCCCTGGCGGAGTTCTGCCTTGCGGACCGGCCCACGTCCTGGGCCACGTCGTTTTTGACCCCCGAGAGACTCAACGCCTTCCGGACGGGCGGGCTGATGCCCGCAGGCATCGACGCCGCCGTGAGCGAGATCATGCACCGCACCACCATGGGCGTGGACGCGGACCCGGTAAACATCCTGCTGGGGGCCGTGAAAACGTCCGTGGCGGACATGACGGCCTGCCATATGGCCACGGACCTGGCCGATGTGCTCTTTGGCACCCCCCGGCCGGTCGTGACCGAGGCCAATCTGGGCCTGCTGAAAACCGGCGCCGTCAACGTCGCCCTCCACGGCCACAGCCCGCTCCTTTCGGACCTTCTGGTGCAGGTGGCCGGAGAATTGCAGGAGGAGGCCCGGGCCGCTGGGGCGCCGGAGGGCATAAACCTGGTGGGCATTTGCTGTACGGGCAACGAGGTGCTGATGCGGCACGGCATCGGGCCCGTGGTGCACTCCACTTCCCAAGAACTGGCCCTGGCCACGGGATGCCTCGACGCCCTGGTCGTGGATTACCAGTGCGTGTTTCCCAGCCTGAGCCAGGTGGCAGCCTGCTTCGGGACCCCGGTCGTCACCACCATGGACCTCGCCAAGATCCCGGGCGCCACCCACGTGGAATTCACACCCCACCACGCGGCCGAAAGGGCCCGTGAGATCCTGCGCCTGGCCATCAAGGCCTACGGTCGGCGGGTCGGCCGTCCGGTGCGCATTCCCGCACGTAGGGAGCGGGTGGTGGCCGGCTTCAGCGTGGAAGCCATCGTGGCGGCCCTGGCGCGGCTCAACGCCGCGGATCCCCTGAAGCCCCTCATCGATAACATCGTGAACGGCAACATCCGGGGCGTGGCCCTTTTTGCGGGATGCAACAACGTCAAGATCCCCCAGGACAGCTTCCACCTGTCCCTGGCCAGGGCTCTTCTGCAGGCCGGGGTCCTGGTGCTGGCCACGGGGTGTGCCGCGGGAGCCTTCGCGCGCCACGGCCTGCTGGATCCGGCGGCCACGCCGCGGGTGTGCAGCCCCGGACTGGCGGCCGTTCTGCAGGCCATCGGCGAGGCCAACGAACTGGGAGGGCCGTTGCCGCCCGCGCTGCACATCGGTTCCTGCGTTGACAACAGCCGTGCCGTGGACATCGCGGTGGCGGTGGCCAACCGGCTGGGAGTGGACCTGCCCCGCTTGCCCGTGGTGGCCACGGCCCCCGAGCCCATGACCGAGAAGGCCGTGGCCATCGGCACCTGGGCCGTGGCCCTCGGCCTGCCGGTGCACGTGGGCCTGGCGCCGCCGGTACTCGGGAGTAAGGTGGTGACCGAGGTTCTCACGCGCCGGGTCAAGGTTCTCCTGGGCGGGCATTTCGTGGTGGCCACCGAGCCCGAGGCGGCGGCAGAAGCCCTGCTGGCCATCATAGACGAACGGAGGAAGGGCCTTGGGTTGTAATCTAGAGGCGGTGCGACGCCTGAGCGAGGAGCGCCGCGGCCGGCCGGGGGCCGTGACCGAAACGCTGCTGGAGATCCAACGCCTTTGCCGCCACCTTCCGGAAGAGGCCCTGCAGGAGGTGGCCCGCGGCCTCGGCGTGCCCCTGAGCCGGCTGTACGCCGCGGCCACTTTCTACGCGGCCTTCAGCCTGACGCCGCTTGGCGAGCATCAGGTGGCGGTGTGCCGGGGTACGGCCTGCCACGTGCGCGGGGCCGGCCGGCTGGTGGACGAACTGCAGCGCCGGCTGGGCATTGCCCCGGGGCAGACCACGCCGGACGGGGCCGTGACCCTGGAAGAGGTGCGCTGCCTGGGTTCCTGCAGCCTGGCGCCGGTGATGGCGGTGGACGGGCGGGTCCACGGACGGCTGACGCCCGAACGGGCCGCGCGCGTGGTGCGCCTTTTACTTGGGGAGGCGGGCCGGCGTGAGTGCGGAAATTCTTGAGCGACTGGCGGTCGAGGGCCGCCGGCGCCTTTATCCCTTCCGCCCGCGAGTGACCGTAGGCCTGGCCACCTGCGGCCGGGCCGCGGGGGCCGAAGAAGTCTACCGTCGGGCGGAAAGCGAAATAGCGGTGCGGGGTCTGGACGTCTCCCTGGTTCCCGTGGGGTGCCTCGGCTGGTGTGCCCGGGAACCCCTGGTCGAGGTATGGCGGCCCGGCGGGCCACGGGTCACCTTCGGCCGGGTGCGTCCGGAGCAGGTGGCCGAAATCCTTCACTACACGGCCACGGGCGAGTTGGGGGAGTTGCGGCCCCTGGGCCACACGCGGGCGGACCGAGACCTGGCCGGGGCGGAGTTATGGGGGTGCGGGGAGCTGCCCGGCCCGCCGGCAGGAGTGGCGCCGCTGGACGAATTGCCCTTCTTCCGGTCCCAGGTGCGCCTGGTAATGCGGCACTGCGGCCTCATCGACCCCGAAGACCTCGCGGAGTACGTGGCCTGCGGCGGGTACCGGGCCCTGGAGCGGGCGCTTCGGGAGGGCCGGCCCGAAAACGTCATCGGCGAGGTGGAACGCGCGGGCCTGCGCGGCCGGGGAGGGGCCGGGTTTCCCACGGGCCGCAAGTGGCGCCTGGTGCGGGCCGCGGCCGGTGAAGAGAAGTACCTGATCGTCAACGGTGACGAGGGGGACCCCGGGGCCTACATGGACCGGGGCCTTCTGGAAAGCAATCCTCACCTGGTGCTGGAGGGAGCGATCCTGGCGGCCTTCGCCGTGGGGGCGCGTCAGGGGCTGGCCTACATCCGGGCCGAGTATCCCCTGGCCGTGGAACGCCTGGGGCGGGCGGTGGAGCAAGCCCGCGAGTTCGGCCTGCTCGGCGAGCGCATTCTCGGTAGCAACTTCAGCTTCGACCTGGAGGTCGTGCGGGGCGCCGGCGCCTTCGTGTGCGGGGAGGAGACGGCCCTCATGGCCGCCGTAGAAGGAGGCCCCGGCGAGCCGCGGTTCCGGCCCCCCTATCCGGCGGAAAGGGGCCTGTGGGGACGGCCCACGTGCATCAACAATGTGGAGACCCTGGCCAACGTACCCGTGATCCTGAACATCGGGGCCGAGGCTTACGCGCGACTGGGCACGCCCGGTAGCAGGGGTACCAAAATTTTCTCCCTGGTGGGAGACGTGGTCAACGGCGGGCTGGTGGAGGTACCCATGGGGACGACCCTGCAAGAGATCCTGTGCGGGATAGGGGGAGGACCGAGCCGCGGCACCCGGTTCAAGGCCGTGCAGACGGGTGGACCCTCGGGCGGCTGCCTGCCTGCCGAACTTTTCGACCTGCCTGTGGACTACGAGGGCCTGGCGGAGGTCGGCACCATCATGGGTTCGGGTGGTCTGGTGGCCCTGAGCGACCGCACCTGCATGGTAGACCTGGCCCGGTATTTTTTGTATTTCACCACCGCCGAATCCTGCGGCAAATGTACTCCCTGCCGGGAGGGCCTGCACCAGATGCTGGCCGTTCTGGAGCGCCTGCGCGAGGGGCGGGCGGCGGCCGACGAACTCGAGTGGCTGGCCGGAGCGGCCGAAATGGTGGCCGCCGTGTCCTTGTGCGGCCTGGGCCAGACCGCCCCCAACCCGGTGCTCACGGCGCTCCGCTATTTCGGGGAGGAAGTGCGCGCGCACCTTGAGGGGCGCTGTCCGGCGGGCGTGTGCCCTGCCCTTACTCGGTTCGTCATCGATGCCGGGTCCTGCGACGGCTGCGGAAGGTGCCGGGTGGAATGCCCGGTAGAGGCCATCGAGGGCGCGGCCAAGGAGGCGCATGCCATCGTGCAGGAGCGTTGCCTGCGCTGCGGTTTATGCCGGGAGGTCTGCCCCACGGGGGCCGTGGTGGTGGCCTGAGGGGTGAAGAACCTTCCTCAGGGCCGAGACCTATTGGGAGGTAACGGGGTGCGCAAGCTAACGGTAGAGATCGACCGACGGAAGTGGAGCGGGTCTCCCGGTGCCACGGTGCTGGAGGCGGCGGCGGAACTGGGCATCACGATTCCCACCCTCTGTCATCACCCTGGCCTGGGGCCTTACGGGGCCTGCCGGCTGTGCCTGGTGGAGGTACGGGCGGGCCCGAAAACGGGATTGGCGGCCTCCTGTACGTTGCCGGTGGAGGAAGGTATGGTCGTCGCCACCGATACGGAGGTGGTGCGCCGGGCCCGTAAGTTCGTACTGGAACTTCTGGCGGCCCGGCCCGGCTGCCGCGAGGTGGTGGCCCGGCTGGCTGCGGAGTGGGGAATGGATTTCGAGGGCCGGTTCGCGCGGAATGGTACGGCGTCCGGACCGGCCGGTTGCGTCCTCTGCGGACGGTGCGTGCGTGCCTGCGCCCGCGTGGGGGCCCACGCGATAGCCTTTGCCGGCCGGGGCGTGGGGCGCCACGTGACCCCACCCTTCGGACGACCGCCGGAATCGTGTGCGGGGTGCGGTGCGTGCGCCTTCGTGTGCCCCACGGGCGCGGCGGCCCTGAAGCTGACGGCGGCCGGCGTGGCCCTGCCGGCCTGGCAGGCCGAGGTGGAGTGGGTGCGCTGCGCCGCCTGCGGCGCGCCTGCGGGCCCACCGGCGGCCTTGGAGCTGCCGCACGGACGGGGTGCTCTGTGCTCCCGCTGCCGGCGCAGGGCAAGCATTGAGGGGATTTAGGATTTTTTAAGGAGGATTGGCGATGGGTCGTGTCCTACTTGTTATCGACATGCTCAAGGATTTTGTGGACGCCGACGGTGCTTTATCTTGCGGCGAGGCCGCGCGGGAAATCATACCCTTCGTCGCCGAGAAAGTGCGGCAGTTCGACCGGGCGGGGGACCAGGTGATTTTCATCATGGACGCCCACGACCCCGACGACAGGGAGTTCACGCGGTTTCCGCGGCACTGCGTGCGCGGCACGCCCGGGGCGGAACTCGTCGCGGAACTGGCGGCCCTGGAGAAGGGCCTCACGGCCAGTATCCGCGTACCCAAAACGCGCTACAGCGGTTTTTACGGGACGGACCTGGAGCGGATTCTACAGGCCCTGGCACCCTCGGAGGTCCACGTGGTGGGCGTATGCACCAATATCTGCGTCCTCTACACGGTGGAAGAACTCTGCAACCGGGACTACTCCGTGGTGGTCTACCGTGACGGGGTGGCCAGCTTCGACATGGAAGCCCATGCCTGGGCTTTGAAACAAATGGAAACGGTGCTGGGAGCCAAAGTCCTCTGAAAGCGGTCGTGAGACCCGGTGCGAGAACGTCTTCGGGTGGTCGGGCCCGCCGGGAAGGGGTTGTGAGGGTTGGACAAAGCCCGGTGCTTCACCTAAAATGGGGATGACGAACTCAGGCGGGAGGCCGGGCCGGGTTATGACCGACGTACGCAACGAGAAAGCCCTGAAGCAATATCGGGAGGGACACATTACCGCGGCCTTCGGTCACGATTTGCTTTTGCACGGTATGACCAGCGTGCCGAGCCTCCTTCTCAGATTTTACAAGCGCATGGGCATTACCGACGGGGAGATGATGCTGCTCATACACCTGCTCCGCCTCAGGCGCGAGGAACGCAATTTCTATCCCACGACCGACACCCTGGCGGAATACCTCTCGGCAGATCGGGCGTCCATTGAGCGCGATCTGCAGGCGTTACTGGAAAAGGAGGTACTGGCGGTTACGGAATATTTTGACGAAGTCGGGCAACGGATCGTCAAGGGCCTGGACTTCGAGCCCCTTTTCGAAAAACTTTCTGAGGCCTGGGCCTGCGCTAAGGCGCGGGAGATCGAAAGAACCCAGGCCCTGCTGGGCGGGCGGCGGACCGGGGTCTCGCAGGCAGGCGGCGATAGCGAACTGGCGGTCTTGTACCGGGCTTTTGAGCGGGAGTTCGGTCGCCCCCTTTCGCCCATGGAAACCGAGCAGATCCGCGCCTGGCGCAGTGACACCGACCCGGTGCTCATCCTGGAGGCCCTGCGGCGTGCGGTCATGATGGGTAAGCACAATTTCAAGTACATCGACCGCATCCTTCTGGAGTGGCGCAAGAACAACCTCCGCACCCTGGAGGCCGTGGCGGAACACGAGCGGGAGTTTGCCAGCCGGCGCGCGGCCCGCCCGCGTACCGGCACCCGGGAGGACCACAGGAAGAAGGCCCTGATCAAGAGCCTGTATGTCACCTAGTGTCCCCCGGGGCCCCCTTCCCCATGGACCATACATCCGGCTACGGGAGGTGTAGGGATCGGATATGGCGCACGAGGCTACCTATCACTGTCCCCTGTGTCAGGACCGGGGCATAGTGGCTTCCGGCGAGGTGGCCCGCCTTTGCGGGTGCCGCCGGGAGCGGGTCCTCTTGCAGCTAAGGCGGCAGGCCGGCCTGCCGCCGGCCATGCACGGGGCCACCTTCGAGCGCTTCGACCTCCGTTATTATTCCCGCGCCCGGCGGGACCACGACAGCGGGCTCACGTATTACGAACTGGCCTCCCGCACCCTGGCCGCGGCCCGGGAGTTCGTGCGCGGCTACCTGAAGGACCCCCACGTCGACGGTCTCTACCTCACCGGTCCGGTGGGAAGCGGCAAGACCTTTCTTGCCTGTTGCGTGGCCAACGCGCTCCTGAACGAGGGGCGCGAGGTACTTTTTCTGACCGTGCCGGACTGGCTGGACCGCATCCGGGCCACCTTCGACGCCCAGAACCAGACCACCGAGCAGGAACTGACGGACGCCGCGCGGGAGGCCCCGGTCTTGATCCTCGACGACCTGGGAGTCCACAACTACACCGAGTGGACCATCAACAAGCTCTACTCCATTCTCAACTACCGCCTCAATCATCTTTTGCCCACCATCATCACCACCAACATCAGCCTGGAAGACCTCTCGGAATACCTGGGAGAGCGCACCACCTCGCGGCTCTTTGCCGCCTGCCGGGCCTGCCGCCTGCTGGTGGACGTGGACATCCGTATCCGGCAGCGGCAGGAAAAGGAGCTGCGGGCCAGGCAGGAAGCACCGGGATAGCCGCCGCGGGCCACGGCAGGGCCTGGCCCGGAGGTTTGCCGCGGGGAGGGAGGCGCAACCCGGCCTTGTGCTCCCGTCGGCCCACGAAAGGGGGGAGCCCGGGTGGAAGGGTGTGCGGTGCACCAGTGGGAGCATTCTCCGCAGGGCTGGCGTTGTATGGTTTGCGGCCTGGTGCTTGATGCGGTCGCGGGTGACGAAACCCCGTGTGCCCTTTGCGGGCGTCCGGTCGAAACGGGTTACTGGGACGTCTGCGGTACTTGCGCCGCCGCCTTGTCCTGGGCAGAACTTTACGGCCGGTGTTGAGGGTGAGTGCGACGCCGGTGCGGCGTCCGTACTCACCTTCATCTTCTTTTTGTGGTTAAGAATCCCTGTATGTGGTCAAGCTATTAGCGTAAGATTACTACTGTGAAGGAAAGGAGGAAAGGATGCTGCTTTGCATAGCCGGCGCGCTGCTGGCGGCGGGCCTGGCGGTGCTCGGGCCCCCGGCAGCGGCCGGCGGAGAACCTTTCCCGCCGGCGGTCGTCCACGTCGTCAGGCCGGGTGACACCCTGATAGACATCGCCCGGTGGTACGGGGTACCGCTGGCGGACCTGCGCCGGGCCAACGGTATTGCGGGCGACCTGATCCTGCCCCGGCAGCGCCTGGTGATTCCACGCGGAGAGATGCAGTTCTTCGCGCGGGGAGGGTTTTCCAGGGAGGACGTGCACCTGCTGGCGCGCCTGATCTACGCCGAGGCCAGGGGGGAAAGCTTCATCGGGCAAGTGGCGGTGGGGGCGGTGGTCCTCAACAGGCTGGCCAGCCCGCACTTTCCCAAGACCATCCCGGAGGTCGTATTCCAGCGCCACCAGTTCACGCCCGTGGCGGACGGTTCCATCAACCTGGAACCGGATGAGACGGCCTTCCGGGCGGCCCTGGCGGCCCTAAACGGGTGGGACCCCACCAACGGCGCCCTCTACTTCTACAATCCCCACCTTAGCAGGGACCGCTGGATCCGGACCCTGCCCGTCGTGGGCCGGATCGGCAACCACGTTTTCGCCACCGGCGCTTAGGCTACCCGGCCATGCAGGCCGGGTAATTAATTGGTCCCGCGGTAGGAATCGCGCCACCGGATGACGAAAGTTCGTTCCGGGAGGGCGATTTCTTTGACCGGCACTCTGGTCAACGTGGCGGCCATCGCCGCCGGTTCCCTCCTGGGCGCCGTGGCCAGGAGGGGTATCCCCTCGGGCGTACGGGATACGGTGATGCAGGGTGTGGGACTGGCGGTGCTTTTCATAGGGTTCAAGATGGCCTGGGAGACCCGCAACCCCCTCATCGTGGTGGGCAGCCTGGCCCTGGGCGGCGCGACCGGCGAACTGCTGGCCCTGGAGGAAAGGCTCGAGCGCGCCGGGCGGTGGCTGGAGGTCAGGGTCGCCGGCGAGGGTACGGGCGAGGTGGCCCGGGCCTTCGTTACGGCCACCCTGGTCTTCTGCGTGGGCGCCATGGCCATCATGGGGGCCATCGAGGACGGTCTGGGCGGCGTACCGCAGATTCTGTACACCAAGGCCATTCTGGACGGCGTTACCTCCGTGCTTTTCGCCTCCACCCTGGGTATCGGGGTCATTTTTTCGGCCCTGCCGGTACTCCTGTATCAGGGGGCGTTGACCCTGGCGGCCGGGGCGGTGGGCGGGTTTCTCACGCCGCCGGTGGTGGCCGAACTCACGGCCGCCGGGGGCCTCGTCATCGTGGGCATCGGCATCAATCTGCTGGGCCTGGCGCGCATCCGCACCGGCAACCTGCTGCCGGCCATCGTCTTTGCGGCGCTGATCGCCCTGGTCATGGAAAAACTCTACGGCGCATAGTTTCGGCGGGGAGGTGGGGTTCTGGCGCGGGAATTCATTGAGATGCTTGCCGAGAGGTTCGGTCTTTCCGACCGGGAGACGGAGATCCTGGGCAAGAATATCAGGCGCCTGACGCGTGCCGAGCGCCGGGTGTATTTCAGCGTTTTGCGGCCGCGCCGGCGCGAATTCGGCGAGTTCCTCCGGCGCGAGTACGCGGGCCGCGGCCGGGAAGAGCGGGAGCGCTGGGTGGAGGTGGCCGCGGAGAGCGTGCTTGCCAGGGGCGGCGAGCCGGACCTGGCCGACGAACTGGTCATGCAGATCGTTGGCCGCATGGCCGTCTTCCACGCCGTGCGCACCAAGGCCGACGAGCGGCGGATACGCCTCCACGCCATGGCCGCGGCGGGGGGGTTCACCGTGGTGCTGGTGGCGGTCACGGTGATCACGGCCCTGGTGCTTTACCTGATCCGCAGGTAAACGTCGTGGGGAGGGAGGTTGGTGCTGGACGCGTACGCAGCGGCCCTGGAGCTTTTCCTGAAGTCCGAGCCGGCCCGCATGGCCATGGCCGGCGGCGCCTCCTGGGACCCCGGGGTACGGGTTTTGCGTTTGCGCTACTGCGGCCGCGAGTTCACGGTGGCGGCCGCCAACGGAGAGATCGTTGCCGGGCCGGGCCACTGGAAGGTGACCAGGAACGACCTGACGCTGGTGCTACAATATCTGGTGGGGGCGAGCGGGCTCCCGCCGCGAGGGCAATGGCTTTCCTTCCTGGAGCTCCCCGAAGGCGGCCACCACTACCGGCCCTTTCAGGCGGAGGCCCTGGACCCCCTGGCCCGCAGGTTCGACGGTCGTGGAGAAGAGTTCCTGAAGGCCGGGCGCCTGCTGGGCGGCGAGGAGGCGAAAATGGCCGACGCGGCCCTGGTAATTCCCGTCTTTCCCAAACTGCCCGTCGCGGTGCTGTTGTGGCACGGGGACGAGGAATTTCCCGCCCGCGCGGGGATCCTTTACGACGCGGTGGCGCCGAGCCACCTCTCCACCGCCTCGCTGTACGTGCTGGGGTGCGAGCTGGTCCGCAAGATGTTAGCGTAGCGGCACGCGGGGCACATTAATAGCGTGGTTCATCCTTGGGCCGCGCGAGGTGGTGGGCAATTGGGCCCCGCCGGTATGTTCGCCCCGCAGTCGCTGGCCGTGATCGGAGCTTCGGCCAGGCCGGGCAAGATCGGCTTTGCCATTCTGAGAAACGTCCTCGCGAGCGGCTACCGGGGGGCCGTCTACCCGGTAAACCCGGGAGCCGACGAGATCCAGGGCTTGAAGTGCTATCCCGGCGTGGGGGCCATTCCCGGACCGGTGGAGATGGCCGTGGTGGCGGTGCCAGCGGCCCGGGTGGTCGGGGTGGCGCGGGAGTGCGGGGAGAAGGGCGTCCGGTCTCTGGTGGTGATTAGCGCCGGTTTTCGCGAAATCGGCAGCGAAGGCCGGCGGCGTGAAAAAGAACTGCTGGCCGTGTGCCGCGAGTACGGCCTGCGGATGCTGGGTCCGAACTGTGTGGGCCTGATGGACACGCACACGCCGCTGAACGCCTCCTTTGCGGCCGGGTTCCCCAGGCCGGGGGAGATCGCCTTCATTTCCCAGAGCGGCGCCATGCTTGTGGCCATCCTCGACTGGAGCTTTGGCGCCGGGCTGGGTTTCAGCAAGTTCGTCAGTCTCGGCAACAAGGCGGACCTGAACGAGGCCGACTTCATCGCCGCCGCGGGGGCAGACCCGGCCACGCGGGTGATCCTGTGCTACATCGAGGACGTGGCCGACGGCGCCCGCTTTCTGGAGGTGGCCGCGAGGGTTACGGTGGAGAAACCCGTCGTCGTTTTGAAATCCGGTACCAGCCGGGCCGGCGCGCGGGCGGCCTCGTCGCACACGGGCGCCCTGGCCGGTAACGACGCGGCCTACGAGGCGGCCTTCAGAGCCTGCGGGGTGATTCGGGCGAGAACCATGGACGAACTCTTCCACCTGGCGGCGGCCTTCGCCCGCCAGCCCGTACCGCGGGGCGCCAACGTGGCCGTGGTAACCAACGCTGGCGGCCCGGGGATCGTCGCCACCGACGAAATCGAACGCGTGGGCCTGCGCATGGCACGCTTCGGTCGGGAGACCGTGGGCGCGCTGCGCGAGGATTTGCCCCGCGAGGCCGGCATCTACAATCCGGTGGACGTGCTGGGAGACGCCACGCCGGAGCGCTACCGCCGGGCCCTGGAGCGGGTCCTCCGCGACGACGGGGTGGACGGTGTTTTGCTACTGCTCTGCCCCACGGCTCCGGCGCAACCGGTCGAGACCGCGCGCGCCATCATCGACCTGCACCGGCGATATCCGGCCAAGCCCCTACTGGCCGTCTACATGGGGGGAGCCACCCTGGCCGAAGGCGCGCGCCTCCTGAGGGAAGCCGGAATTCCCTGTTTCACCTTTCCCGAGGCCGCCGTCGACGCGCTGGCGGGTATGGTAAAGTACGCGCGGCGCGGCCGCCGGGTGCGCGGCAGGAGCCCTCTCTCCTTCGAGGACGTGGACCGTGCCGCGGTGCGGGAGGTGCTGGCCGGGGTACGGGAGGAGCGGCGCCTGGTGCTCCTGGGCCTCGAGGCCTTCCGGGTGGTGGCGGCCTACGGCATCCGGGTGGTGCCGGGCGGGCTGGCCACTTCGGCGCCAGCCGCGGTGGCCCTGGCCGAGGAGATAGGGTATCCGGTGGCCCTGAAGGTGGTGTCGCCGCAGATCCTGCACAAGAGCGACGTGGGCGGGGTGCGTCTCAACCTCACCGACGGGCCGGGGGTGGTGGCGGCCTACGCCGGCATCACGGAGTCGGTCCAGCGCCTGCTGCCGGGGGCCCACGTCTGCGGCATCGAGGTGCAGAAGATGCTCCCCCGCGGCACGGAGCTGATCCTGGGCATGACCAGGGACCTGCAGTTCGGGCCGGTGCTGGCCTTCGGCCTGGGGGGCGTTTACGTTAACCTGCTGCGGGACGTGGCCTTCCGCCTGGCCTGGGGCCTGGGGCGGCGCGACATCGGGGCCATGGTCGCCGAAACGCGGGCCTTCAGCCTTTTGCGGGGCTACCGGGGGCAAAGGCCCGCGGATCTGCCCGCCGTGGTAGATGCTATCGCCCGGGTGGCGGCCCTGGTAACCGACTTTCCGGAGATCGCCGAACTGGACATCAACCCTCTGGTGGCCTATCCCGATGGGGTGGTGGCCCTGGACGTCAAAATAACCGTGGACGAGGTGAAGTCATGAAAGCGGTCTGGATCGTGGGCCCGCCCCGGAGCGGCAAGACGGCGGTGGCGCTGGGGCTGTCCCTGGTGTTGCGGAAACGGGGGTGGCGCGTGGGTTACCTCAAACCCGTAAGCGAGTTGCCCCCCGAACGGGATCCGGACGCCCGGCTGATGAAGGCCGTCCTGGACCTGCCCTTTGAAGCGGCGGAGCTGGTGCCCGTGTCCGTCGGTCCGTCCTACCTGCCGGCCCACGACCGCCTGGAGGGGTACGCGGCGGGTTTGAGCGGCGCCGTGCACAGGGCCTTTGAGGCGACGGGCCGGGAGGCCGATGTCTTGCTGGTGGACGGCGGGGGCCACCCCTTTGTCCTGGCCAGCCTGGGCCTGGACGCGCCGGAACTGGCGCGGCAGCTGGGTGCCGGGGTGATCCTGGTCACGGGCGTGGAAAACGACTACAGCCTGGACGCGCTGATTTTCTACAACCGTTACCTGGCCGCGCGCGGGGTGACGGTGGTGGGCAACCTTTTCAACGGCGTGCCGCGTCCCCTGCTGGCCAAGACCGAGGGGGTATACCGCAGGGTACTCGAAGGCCGGGGCCACCGCGTGCTGGGGGTGGTCCCGCGCCACCCGGAAATAGGCGCCCCCACGGTGGCCGAGTACTACGAGGTGCTCGGCGGCGAGTTGCTGGCTGGCGAGGGACACCTGGACCGCACCGTGGAGGACGTGCTGGTGGGGGCCATGACCATCGAAAGCGCCCTGGGCTACCTGCGGCGCGCGGCGAACAAGGCGGTGGTCACGGGCGGCGACCGCGCGGAGATAGCCCTGGCCGCCCTGGAGACCAGCACCTCGGTCCTCATTCTGACCGGCGGCCTGTATCCCGACGTAAGGGTCATAGCACGGGCCGACGAGCGGGGGGTTCCCGTCATCCTGGTGCATTACGACACCTACACCACCGTCGAGAAGCTTGCGACCGTGACCAGGCACCTGCACCCGGAGGACCGGCGCGGCATAGCCATAGCGCGGGAAAACATCGAGCGCCACTGCGACTTGACGGCGCTTCTGGAGGTGCTGCAACCGTAAGTGGTCGGTAAGGAGGAGTTACGCCGCCGGCTGGCGCGCATCGACGGCCGCGGCTACAAAGCCTACAGGGAGATCGAAGGGGATTACGATTTCGGCGCCTTCCGGCTGTCAATAGACCACGTGCAGAGCGACCCCTTCGCACCCCCCTCACTGGTGCGCGTGCGGGTCCCGCAGGGGGTGGCGGGCTTTCCGACCGCCCTCTTTGCCACCCGGCCCCGGCGCGTGGCCCTGGCCGATTATCTGACCAGGGAATTCGGGCGCCTGAGCCGGATGGTGGCGCACCGGCGGGGCACGGGCTTCGGGGGCCTGATCGCCATCGCCCCCTGCGGCCAGGAGATACTGGAGCGCACCGCCGTGGTGATCAACGAGGACTACGTGGAGGCGCGCATCAGCGTGGGTCTGCCGGCCCGCGGGCGCACCGTCCTGGGCCGGGAAGCCGAAGCCATGTTTTTCGAGGAGATCCCTGCCCTGGTGGCCGGGGCCCTGGTGTACGCCCGGCTGGACGCGGCCGCGGTGGCGCGGCACGTGGAAACGGCCGAGGACCAGCACGATTTGCGCCGCCAGATGGCCTCCGCGGGCCTCGTGGCCTTCGTGGCCGACGGTGCCATCCTGCCGCGCGAGAGCGGGGTCAGCGACCGGCCCCTGCCGTCGGAGCGCGCCGTGGCCTTCGTCAGCCCGCCCGAACTGGCCACCGAATTCGTGCTGCCCAACCGCGGGCGTATTACCGGCATGGGCATCCCGGCCGGGGTGACGCTGATCGTGGGCGGCGGTTACCACGGCAAGTCCACCCTGCTGCGGGCCATCGAAAGGGGAGTGTACGACCACATTCCCGGCGACGGGCGCGAATTCGTCCTCACGGTGGAGGACGCCGTGAAGATCAGGGCCGAGGACGGGCGGGCCGTTACCGGGGTGGACATCAGCGGCTTCATCAACAACCTGCCCGACGGCCAGGATACGAGGGCCTTTTCCACGGCCTCGGCCAGCGGCAGCACCTCCCAGGCGGCCAACATCGCCGAGGCCCTGGAGGTCGGGACCTCGCTGCTGTTGATCGACGAGGACACCAGCGCCACCAATTTCATGGTGCGGGACGCGCGCATGCAGCGCCTGGTGGCCAAAGACAGGGAGCCGATCACCCCCTTCATCGACCGGGTGCGGCAGCTCTACGAGGAAAGGGGCGTTTCCACCATCCTCGTCGTCGGGGGTTCGGGCGACTACTTCGACGTGGCGGACCGGGTGATCATGATGGAGAATTACCGGCCCCGAGACGTGACCGCCGCGGCGCGGGAGATCGCCCGCGCCCTGGGCGCGGACCGGCAGCAGGAGGTGACCGGTCCCCTGACCCGTCCCGCCGAGCGCGTGGTGATTCCCGGTTGCTGGCGCCTGGGGGAGCGCGACAAAGTAAAGGCGCGCGACCTGTACGAGATCACCTTCGGCAAAGAGACCATCGACCTGAGTTACGTGGAGCAACTGGTGGACCCCGGCCAGACCCGCGCCATTGCCGTTATCTTGCGCCGCCTGGGCGCGTACGCCGACGGCCGGCGCAGCCTGAGGGAGGTGCTGGATGCCATCATGGAAGAGGTGGCGCGCCGGGGCCTGGACGCCATTGCCGGGCGCCAGGGCGAACACCCGGGACAGCTGGCCCTGCCCCGCAGGTACGAGATCGCCGCGGCCATCAACCGCTACCGGAACCTGCGGGTGAAGCAGCGCCGGTAGACCCCTTGACGCCGGCGGTTCCGTGCCCCGTACGGATGCGGAGGGGGAGAAACCCCTGCTTTGAGCCCGCGGAGTACGGGCGGGGCGCCGCCCCACCGGCATGGCCTTCCTCATACGCCCCGCCCGCCCTGCGGTGGTGTACTCACTCCGCTGCGAACACGTATTCCGTGCCGGTGCTGGCCAGCACGAAGGCCTCCGGCATCTCCGCGGCCAGCAGGCGCACGGCGAAAAAGCCGGTGCAGTGCATGGGCACCACGTACCGTGGGCCAAGCGCCTTCAGGGAGTCCACCGTGTTCCGCACCACCTCCTCCGGCGCGCCGGAAAGGTGGAACCCGCCCAGCACCGCATACACCTTCTCCTCACCCGTCACCTCCCTGGCCCACCGTACGGTGTTGATCACGCCGGCGTGGGCGCAGGCCGTCAGGACCACCAGTCCCCTGCCCGCCAGATTGAACACCAGGCTGAGCTCCCCGGGAAAATCGTCGGTCTGCCTCTCTCCATTGCGTTCCACCAGCAACGCCGGGGTTCCCCGCTCAAAGGGCGTGACCCGCGGAATGGGCCCGGTAACCAGGATTCCCGGCAGGATCTCCTGGGGTTCCCGCACCTCCCGGATTTCCAGGCCGAGGCCCCGCACCCGCTCGGGGTCCAGCCGCCCCAGGTCCACCAGCACGCCGTCCGGGCGGGCCAGAAAGCGGCGGTGGAAGGCCTCCGGGCCCACGTAAAAGGGAAGACCCCCGGCGGGCAGGTCGCGGGCCAGCTCCTCCAGGCCCGTAAAGTGGTCGAAATGGCCGTGGCTCAGGACCAGGGCCCCGACGGTAGCCAGGTCCACCCTCAGGGGGGCCAGGTTCCGCACCACCCCGTCTTTCGAGCCGCCGAAGTCGAACAGCACCGTGTGCCTCTGGCCCTCGGTGACCACCTGCACCAGGAAGGAAAGGCCGTGCTCGGCGGTGAGGGGCGGGGGAAGGGGCGCTACCGGGCCGGGAGCCGCCAGCCCCCGCCGCCGGCGGGCCACGGGGGTCGAGGGCAGCAGGCCATCAAAAAAGTTGTCCATCAGGGTAAGGACCGCCACCTGGGTGCTGAGCGTCAAACGGGCCATGGAAAACACCTCCTCGTTATTTAATTGTACGGTGATATAGAAGTTCCTCTCGACCGTAATGGGGTACTGCGGGCCGGGAAAGTTGGCGGGCTGCGGGGCCGGCCGGCCCACCAGTATTTCCCGGCAGTTTTTGGGCTTGGGGGGCTTGTCCGCGGGAGCGTCTGTCGATATAATTACAAAAGTTGCGCCTGGCGCCGGTGCCGCGACGGGGAATTTCGTCAACCCACCGGCCCCGATGACCGCACAGCTTTACGCAGGCAAAATTCCCCGTCTGATGGAGCGCTACCCGGGGCCGATTTTCCGGGCAGCACGCACCACCCGGGCCGCGCGCCGGTATTATGTTTGCGGGGGAAAAAGCTTGGTAGACGAGCAGGCGCTGTTCCTGGACGAGCTGGACGAGTGGATCGAGTGCTTCTGTGAGGGTATCGGACGGCTCGACTGTGCCGAAGCCGTGGCGGAGATGGCCAATGCGGCCAGGATCATCGAAGGGACCAGCGAGTACATGGGGTATCCCAAGGTGGCCGAGCTGGCGCGGGCGGCGCGGGAAAGCCTGATGCGGCAGGCCCTGCCGGCGGCCCTGTGCCGTGAAATCGGTCACGTCCTGCGCCTGTTGCGGGAAGACATCGCGGACGGAAATGACACCATCGACCCCACCCCGATTCTGGAACGACTCAGGGCATGCGGGGACGGCACCTGCACCTGTGATTGAGAAAGGGAGGGCCGGGTATCCGGCTGCCGGCTGAACGGCCGAATACCTCTGGTTGGTGACGGGACGCGAGGCGTGCACCCAGGTACGCGGCTTGTTTTGGGGGACCCACCCGGGTCCCCCGGGTCGTTTCAACGGGAGGTGAAGGCCGGAAGGCGGCGAACATTAATTTTAGCGAGGGGGTTGGTGGATCTGACGGTGAGAGAACGGGAAAAGTCCGGTCTTAGGACCGTGGAGCGGGCGCTGAGCGTGTTGGAGAGCTTTACCGCCGAAGAGACCGAATGCAGCCTTGCGGATCTGGCCCGCAAGTTGCGGCTCTCGAAAGCCACGGTAAGCCGACTGCTCTCTACGTTGCTTAAGCACGGATACATCGATAGGACGCCGGACGGCAGCAAGTATTGCTTGGGCGTCAAGCTGTTCTATTTGGGTTCCATTGTGGCCAAGACCATGAAACTCAGGGAAGTGGCCCTCCCGATCATGTACGAACTTCGCGATGCTACAGAAGAAACCGTTCACCTCAATATCGTGGACGGGAATCAGAGGCTTTGCATCGAATGCGTGGAAGGAAGGCACGAGCTGAAGGTTACCACCCACGTGGGGCAGAGATCGCCGCTGCATGCGGGAGCTTCGGCTAAGGTTCTGCTGGCTTACCAGGATACGGAGACGATTGAAAAGATTCTCAGTCGGTCGCGGTTATCCCGCATTACGTCCACCACCATCACGGAACCGGAGAAACTCCGTAAAGAACTGGAAGAGATCCGAAATCGGGGCTATGCCGTCAGCCGGGGTGAACGTATCCACGGCGTGGTCGCCCTGAGCGCACCGGTACGCGACCGAACGGGAAGCGTTGTTGCCAGCCTGAGCGTCCTGGTACCCGAAACCCGTGCCGAGGCAAGCAGGATCGAGGACGTGCTTCTTCCCTTGCTTTTGGCCAAGGCCGCTGAACTCTCATTCCGCCTCGGATATAGCCGGGAGCTGGGGACGCATCCGCTGGGAAACAAGAGGTGCTCCTCCGGCTCGTCGGCGTCGGGCGACCTGGGTGGCGCCTGAAAGGGCAGACCAAGACAGGCCGGAGGGGAGGAGGTGCAAGACCGGATTGGGCGGCGCTGCGCTAACCAGCAGAAGTCTTTGGTCTCGGTTTTGTAGAAGAAGGGGTAAGCTCTCTAAGCGTTAGTCCGATGCGACGGTAAAAAGCGAAGGTTTCTCTTGAAGCAGGCAATGCGTCGCGGCCTCCCCGCTTGGGCATCAACAGTTTCCCGTAAAGACGAAATTTGCTTTTCAAACGGTAGGCGCTCTGGGGCCTGCTTTATCAGCCTTAGGATACTTTGGAGTCCTGGATAACCGGCGGGCTATGCAAGGTGTGGGGTGAGACCGCTAATTAGTAGCACCGCGAGTGCTATGTACCGCCAGTTCCACCCGAGAGTGACGCGCCACCCCGAGATTCCCACCAGGCTACCCATGGTCAGTCCGAGTGCTGAAAAAGGCGAAGCTAGGGCTCCTAATCCCGACGCACCGCCAAGGATTAGGACCAAAGCCGTTGGCGAAAGACCCACCTGGGCGGGTTCTATAGACAAGGCGAGTGCTGTTACACTCACCACGGGATGCACCCCCACCACAGCTGCGGCCACGACTATCAGCGATAATACCAGCGGGATAACCTGGGGCGCTTTCTCACTTAGCGCAGAGAAGATAGTTGTTAGGTGCTTTTGTATGCCGCAGAAGCCCAGGGCAACTCCGAAAAAGCCGGCGGCCGTAAAAACAACGACCTCGCTCGCCATATGTGGTAGTGTGTCGCGCGCGTACTCTGTCAATCCTTTCAGGTACAAGTCCAGCTGTCTCTTTAGACACATCCAAGCCGGGGGAAACAGAATCGCAACAAAGCAGACCACCATGATAATATGCCATTCGGTGAGTAGGGCAAGGGAAAGGATAGATGTGATGGTGCAGGCCAGCAGCGTCCCGAGATCGAATAGCCTTAATGCACTTTTCCCAAGTGTGTCGTGAAAAAGTCCGTGCGCAGAAGAGGCCGGGTACTGCTTCGCGAATTTTCGGTTTGATTCCCACGTAACGGTTGCGAAGGCCAGAAACAGACATATTAAGGTCACAACTGCCGCCGGTCTCGCGAGCATTGTCCATGGTACATTATAGCAGCTGATCAAAAGCGCTATTACGGAAACGTTTGGGCTCCACAGAAAAATTGTGGCGACGCCCCTGGCGATTGCGGTCGCGAGAAGTCGGACGTATTCCGGACCCACAGGTAGCAACACGATGCGATATACGACGGGCACAGACCCGATATTCATGACGAAACCCATGGCGTAACTCAGGGTTATCACGAGAGCACCGTACAGCGAGGGGGAATGGATGAAACCCGCAAGGCATTGTTCTAGTGGTTTTGCATAATCTCCGTATTTAAGAGGAATGGTAAGTAGCGGAACAAGCACAAGGATGGCCACGAGATACAGGTTAGCCGTCATACCGGACATCCAGATTGACGGACCGGCGTCCCGCCACGCCAGCAGCGCCGAGCCCACTCCGAATAACAAGAGGGAGATCCAGCGTGGGCCGGGTGCGAGTGCCGGCAGGCAGGTGGCTACAGCCAATGCTGCCACAGTACCTGCCAGTACCACAACGAAAGTATGGGAGCCTGTAAAGGTGACCACCGGATAGAGGGCTACCAGAGTCACAATAAGAAGCCGTCTGATCGCCTTCGGTCCCACGTCTCTGAAGAAGAAAGTCATGAAACGTACCATTCCTGGCTTTACGTTTAGCCGGCCTTCATTTCACGGACTTCGAGTTAGGAGTCAAGCGCATGATACTTTGGGCTCGATGCCATGGGCTCAGCTAACTTCCAGGATGACCACCACCACTCCGTTGTTCATCCCGTGCTCACTCTGGGCCAGGGCCGTCCTGACACCCGGCAACTGGGCCGGTCCGGCCTCGCCCCGAAGCTGGCGCACCAGATAGGTGAGCATCAGGAGCCCGGTGACGAAGGCCGGGTGGCCGAGGGAAAGGCGCCCGCCGCTGGTGTTGACGGGGAGCCTTCCCTCCCGCGCCGTGAGGCCGGCCTCAAGGGCCCGGTAGCCCTCGCCTTTGGGGAAAAAGCCCAGATCCTCCGAGAGGATGATTTCGCAGATGGTGAAGGGTTCGTAAATTTCCACCAGGTCCATGTCGTCCGGCCCCCGGCCCGCCATTTCGTAGGCCTGCCGCGCCGCCAGGGGGGCCGCGAAGAATGAGGTCAACGGCTTTTTCTCCAGCATGAAGTTAGAGGAGTCGTGCTGCTCCCCGTAGCCGGTAATCCAGACCGGGCGGCGCGCTAACCGTCTCGCCCGCTCCGCCGAAACCAGCACCAGGGCCGCGGCCCCG
>Ga0209225_1000782_pt1 | contig 34198 bp, 33 predicted proteins | sample WasSprMetagenome_FD_184732 | JGI IMG/M metagenome (GOLD analysis project Ga0209225, IMG submission 184732) | Sulfidic aquatic microbial communities from Washburn Spring, Yellowstone National Park, USA - WS (SPAdes) (version 3) | ecosystem: Environmental > Aquatic > Thermal springs > Hot (42-90C)... | reverse complement strand
CCTCGGCGGCTTCGCCTATGCCCAGCGCCGCTAGCCTGCGCAGCGTGATGCCCAAGCCACTGTTCACATCGTTGTGCAGAGTGTGGCGTGTGGGCAAGTGACAAGTCCGCTAGCGCGCGGGAGGGGTTTGAAGGAGTTCGAGCTCGGCTTCCTGGAAGCGATCCTCATAGTGGAGAGGGGGAGCCGCTGCGACAGGTCACTGGATACGCAAAGTACTATAAATGCGGGAGGACTACTGCAGGAGGCTGCTGGAGAGCGCGAGCACGCTTGAGAGGCGCCCGGTTGAGCGCACACAAATGCGCTCAACTGCTAGTTCTAGAATCCTCCATCTTAAATAACACGTAACCGAGTCCAATTAATAAAATAGTAAAAGCTGCTAGTGTCGGTGAAATAGGTGTCTTGAGGGCATCAAGAACGTTGTAAGCAAAAGCAACAAGAAGGGAAGTGATCAGCGCGCGCTCAAAAGAACGACTCGCTTTATATTACCTGGATGGTCTTTAAAAACTCAAGAACGATGTCTTTTAGATCAGGCTTTGATACCTCCTTTAACTCGTACTTTACCCTTACTATAGGTTTATTGATCTTAAGGTACCTTGTTAAATTGCTCGGGGTTCCCAGAACAATCGTCTCGGCTGGAATGTTGTTAATTGTTGCTTCCAGGTCTTTAAGTTGCTGTGCACTGTACCCTAACGCTGGCAGCACAGGTCCAATATGAGGATATTTAACGTATGCCTCCTTTATTGATCCGACAGCGTAAGGTCTTGGGTCAACAATTTCCGCTGCCCCGTACTTCCTTGCAGCTTGGTAACCGGCAGCTGTACTTAACCCTCCATGAGTAACTGTAGGTCCGTCCTCTATTACAAGGACTCTTCTGCCGCTGATGAGATGAGGTGCGCTTGAAGTAATTTCCGAGCTGGCTCTAACAATAATAGCCCTGCTATTTATGGTTCTCACAGCTCTTTCGACTATTTCTACGCTGCTTGAGTCAACAATATTGACCTTGTTGATTACAATTACATCGGCAAGTTTTACGTTTACAAAGCCGGGGTATGACGAAGTAATATCTCTAGGTCTGGTTGGATCTACAACTGTAATGTAAAGGTCAGGCACATAGAAAGGCCAATCATTATTGCCGCCGTCCCAAACTACCACCTGTGATTCTTTCTCGGCTTGCCTAATTATTGCTTCATAGTCAACTCCAGCGTAAACAACATTCCCCTCCTCCAAGTGTTGTTCATATTCTTCCCTTTCCTCAATCGTGCAGTTATACTTATCCAGGTCTTCCAGCGAAGCAAACCTCTGAACAACGGCTTTTTTCAAGTCTCCATAGGGCATTGGGTGTCTAATCACGACAAACTTTACCCCTAGGCTCTTAAGAATGCCAGCAATTCTCCTGCTGACAGTGCTTTTGCCCGCGCCCGTCCGTGACGCAGTAACCGCTATTACGGGTCTCTGAGCTTTAATCATGGTTTCACGAACACTAGGTAACAAGAATTCAGCGCCAGCTGCTATGACCTTACCAGCTTTGTCTATAACTTCTTCAGCTGTTAAGTCGCTGTACGATAGTAATACCTTTCTTACCCCAAACTTTCTAATTAATTCTTCAAGTAACGACTCAGAAAATATAGGTATCCCGTTGGGATAAAGGGAGCCTGCCAACTCGGGTGGATATGTACGTTTATCCATAAAAGGAATCTGAGCAGCAGTGAAGGCGACAACCTCGTACCTTGGATCTTCACGAAAGAGCACATTAAAGTTGTGGAAATCGCGACCAGCCGCACCCATTATAATTACTCTCTCCCGAGCAGCTAAAGTCATAAGGCTTCAGAAAAGAATAGAAAGGCTACATAAATTAATTTTTATAAATATTGTTGAAGAAGAGGTAGTTATATTTGTAAATACTCGATTAGACAAAGTCCTGGTATGATTAATAATTATTTTTCTCTTCTCCTGCAACTAACTTTCTTTTAACGCGGATAACCATAGCGCGCTAATCCCTTTAGCCATTCACGATAGCAAGTGAAGCTTTAGCTGCCAAGTTGCGTGTTGCCCCTAATTCACAACATTCTTCCTCGGAAATGAGCCATGCACATTTAGCATTTAGTTTTCGCACAAGCCCATTGTACAATGACTAGCGGCAAAACGCATGTTCGGGAAAACTTCTGGTCACTCTCGCGCGCTAAGTATTCCTAAACTATAGGCAGCAAATGCGGAAAAATCGGAATGCGCGCGGCAGCGAGGCTGTAAATGGGGGAACGGGCGCAGTGAGACTGCCACAACGAGGCGGGGGTGAGGAAGCGCGTGCGCAAACCGTTGAGTCGCCTTTTTATATACATGGGTGAGCTAAATTTGTGAAACCCCCATGCAAGAAGGCTATAATAGATACAAGCATAATCCTATATTTTGCAGAACACAAGATAGATTTCTTAGAACTATTTCTCCAGGACGAGATATGTCTAGTAATTGTAACTACGCATGTGCTTAACGAGCTGAGATATCAAGCTGCAGCTGGTAAAGGAGCAAGAGCACGTAAAGCGAAACTTGCACTTGAACTGTTAAGGGAAAAAATCCTAGCCCATCCAACCCTGTTTGCACTAAAACATTATTCAGTAAGTAAGCCTACAGATGACCTTCTTATAGAAGTAGCACTAGCAGGGCGCTATACTTTGTTGACAGCCGATAAAGTCTTGAGAAACAAAGCTATGAGCAAAGGGGTGAATGTTCTTTTCTTACTTAAATCTCGGAGAAAACTGATATAACCTATCTTTGTATTAGGGGAAGCTGGAGAGAGTCCTGAGCGCGCGAACTTTATCACTTACGGCATATACACTGTTGTCTTCCTCGATAGCGCACCCTTGAGGGGCGCCCCTGGAGCCATCGAGGTGAACGTTGGGGGATCCGGGGTGAGAGGCATGGGAATGGGCGAGCCTCGGGTCTTGGGGGCGGGCGAGCGGGCGATGCTTGCTGAGCTGAGGTGGCGAGCGGAGAGAGCCTACAACTTGCTGGGCGAGCTGTTCAGCGAGCAAAAGAGTTACTTCCGCGAGAAGGCCGAGCTCCTCATACGGGAGCTGGACCTGCCATCCGCGAAGGCATTGATGTTGCTTGACTTCGCAGAGAAACTCGTAGACTGTCTCTACAGGGCGTACCCGCAGTCCGAGTCGAAGCTGCGGAGACTGCCGGCAGCCCTAGAGAGAGACCGGGTCAGAGTCAAGCGTAGCGGGAGAAAGACGCCGCACATCGTGCCGGAAGGCGAGGAGTGGCACGTCAGTGTATGTCGAAGAAGAAAGGGATGGATATTCCATCTGCCAATACACGGGATCTCTGCGAGGCGAACTTCCCAGACGTACTAAACCTGGACGGCGAGGCCCTCCATTATCTGCAGGCGGGTTGGAGGGCTAGCGACGAAGGAGACAAGGATGGCAAGCCAAGAATGGACACGACTAAGCCCTGGCAAGTATTGGCCTGGGCGGCTACGCGGTACGGCTCACTATACATCTACCTGGGCGGCTTGGAGATTAATAAGGGGAAACCCAGCATCGAGTGGCTAATTTCGCGAAGAGCTGGAGACAGCAGTGGTCTGGGAAAGAGGACAAGAGGCTCGCAAAGCAGGTAGCGGAGCAGCACCCGCTTGGCATGCTGGCGTGGTACCTCGGGACGGCGGGAGGCACGAACACAGCCTTGTATTTGCGGTCGGAAGCAGCGTTAAATGTGCACCAAAGGAACTAGTACAGGAAATGCTCAGGGCCGCGTACGATGCTAGCTATGGTGCATTGCTGGACCTGGTCGACAGCGATAAGTGGATTATACTGAAGAACTTCTAGCCAAAGCGGCACCCAGTCTACGCCACGTTCCTGGGCCACACCTTCTGGCTGGACTACCGCAAAGGGCAGACGAACCCTGGGGCACAGACCCTACTCAAGGATCCGGAGGAGGCGTCAGAGCTGTAAAAGCCCTAGCAACCGCGGGCGTAAAAGCGCGAATAAGCACCGACGAACGCTACTACTTCCTGCGACTCAGCGGGCGCAGCGTGCTGAAAATGGCAGAGCTCTGCCCAGAGTGGCGCAGAGCACTCGGAGGGCTGGCGCAAAAACGTAACATGCAGCCGAAAACACCAATGCTCCGCAGGCTACTCGAGCTCGCGGAAAACCCGCCCCGCGCGCTAACGAAACATTAAGGTCCAGCTACCATGCGCGCGCAAGAGGTTAAACGCTCGTAGGCAAAGCTCTTCTTTATAGAAACGAAAAACTTAAATATAAGCTGCACAAAAAGTAATTGGAAAGATTTAAATGGATTTCGGGCGTGAAAAAATGTCTAAGGGTAGCTTTAGGCAAGATAGTTTAAATAGTGGGGAAACGAAGGAGGGAGAGCTTCGCTGTCCTCAATGCGGAAGCACGAGGTTAATCTATGACTCTACACGCGGGGAAATAATCTGCGCTAACTGCGGCTATGTCATGAGTGAAAGGGAGGTCGATCAAGGAGCGGAATGGCGTGCATTCACACCCGAGGAAAGAGAGAAGCGAAGCAGAGTTGGTGCGCCAATTACCCGCTATGGATTTGAAAGCCCAGTAACAGATATTGACTGGGTTGGAAAAGATGCTGCAGGAAGAGAAATAAGTCTAAGAAAACGCTTAGAGATGCTTAGGTTGAGGAAATGGCAAGTAAGGGCTAGAGCTCAGAACTCAATGGAGAGGAATCTTGCCCAGGCAGTAATAGAGCTCGAACGGCTGGGAGCACAGCTAGGTCTACCAAAGGCTGTTCTAGACAGGGCACTCGAGATATACAGGAGCGCTTTGAATAGCAACCTTGTCAGGGGTAGATCAATCGAGTCAGTTATGGCGGCAGCGGTTTATGCTGCATGTAGGGAAATGCGCCTACCGAGAACACTCGACGAAATAGCTCTATACACGAGGGCTGGCAGGAAAGATGTTGCTAGATGCTACAGGTTGCTGCTGAGAGAAGCATCGATAAAAGTTCCCTTACCAAATGCCGCTGATTTCGTCCCTAGAATAGGTTCATTGCTACGTTTATCAGGAGCCACTATTAAAAGAGCAATGGAGATAATTGACCAGGCTAGGGGTGTTGGCTTAACTGCAGGGAAGGATCCAGCTGGTCTAGCAGCGGCAGCGATCTATATAGCGGCAATCCAGAACGGAGAGATGAGGACCCAAAAAGAGGTTGCTAGAGCTGCTAAAGTCACAGAGGTCACAGTGAGAAATAGATACAAGGAGCTGGTTAAGAGACTTGACATCAAACTGCCAATAACCAAGAAGTAACAGCTGCCTCAAGGTAAATTAGGAAATAGGTTTCCGGCACCTTTATGCTAGTCTTAGCTGGGATTGGGCTTTTCAACCTTCGAGATATTCCGTTAGGACTACTGAGCGAAGTAAGCGATGCCTCCGCTGTATTCGTAGAAACCTATACCAGCATAATTCCAAGTTTTTCCCTGGATAAGTTATCTAGGCTTCTCAATAGACAAATTATCCAGCTGACGAGGTCTGACATTGAGAACAGAGGCGCGAAGATCATTCTCGAGAGGGCCCGAAACGAAAAAGTAGTATTACTCGTGGTAGGAAATCCGCTCCTAGCAACAACGCATGCATCCTTGGTAATAGAAGCGCTTAAGCTAGGTATCGCGGTTAAAGTTATCCCGGCTGCATCAGTAATAGACGGCATAGTTGTCTCAACGGGGCTTCACGTATACAAGTTTGGAAAAATAGTTACACTTGTTTTTCCTGAAGATGAGGAGTTAAAAAGTTATCCTTATACTCCTTACGAGACGCTAAAGGATAATTTGTCCCGCGGTCTCCACACCATATTTTTGCTGGATATCCGGCAAGAAGAGCAAAGATATCTGACAGCGCCTCAGGCTGCCTTGCTTCTGCTTAGGATAGAAGAGAAATTTAAGGAAAATGTTTTAAACGAAGATACGCTGGCAATAGCCGTAGCCAGGGCGACGGCTGAAGATGAACAAATATTTGTTGGAAAACTTTCAGACCTAAAAAACAAAGATTTAGGTGGGCCTCCCCACTCCTTGATAATCCCAGGGCATTTGCATGACTCGGAGATAGAGTTTTTATACTATAGAACAGGCACGTCAATGGAGGTGCTCAAGGATTGGAACAGGCGGCTAAATGCGAGAAAAATGCAGAGAGATACATCTTAAACATCGAAGAGGCTCTCGGAACATTAAAGATTATTGCGCAGAACAGGAAGCTGGAGGAACTCATACGTCTTGCGAGAGACTACCTCAGTGACGCGAGATACTATCTTTCAAAGAAAGATTGCTTAACGTCTATCGCATGCTCATCTTACGCGGAAGGACTGCTTGACGCACTAAGACTATTAGGCAAGGTCGATTTTATGTGGCCCCAGCACGTATCCTCTACTAAAAGGGTGCTTGTTGGAGGTGTCTTTGACATCCTCCACCTAGGACATCTCTATTTCCTCAGAAAGGCGAGAGAGCTGGGTAGGGTTTACGTGGTTATAGCCAAGGATCAGACGGTTATGGAGACTAAGGGCAGGCTACCTGTTCTTTCAGAAAAAGAGAGAGCCGAAATCCTTAGCGAATTAAAAGCAGTGACGGAAGTCGTTATTGGAACGTATCCGCCCGATTTTAGGAAAATAGTACAAGAAGTAAAGCCCGATATAATCTTCCTGGGACCCGATCAGACTTCTCTTAAGCCGCTGATCGAAAGAGCACTAGAAGAAACAGGGATAAAAGCAGAAATCAGGCAGCTGGACAAGAGGCTGGAAAACTATTCTTCAACAAGGATAAAGGAAATACTCAAGAAGAACTAGTCTCTTTTGCGTGCCTTCACCGAGTACCTGTGCGCTTGTCTAAGCGGCTCAGGCTCTCTGAAACCACTTCTCGTGAATTCTCTCGTGATTTTCACGGCTTTTCTCAAAGTTATTTTATGTCCAACGCTTATGTAGATAGGCTTGGAAGAAAAAGAAGCTTTTAAAGCAACCCCTAGGGTCTCTCCTTGGTATACAACAGGGGCAGTGTCATTGCTCCACGCGCCTACCCGCCCTATCAAGAGAGACTTCGCCACTCCTATGGTTGGTTTATCTATTATTAGACCCAGATGGCATGCGAATCCCGCCTTCAGGGGGTGAAGTCTACCATTACCATCCACGAATAAGACGTCATACTCCTCTTTTAGACCCTTTAAAGCTTTATATGCAGGAAAAGCTTCTCGGAAAGCAAGCAACGTCGGTACATAGGGGAACTTCACCTCTGTTTTAACTATCGAGACATCTATTACAGAAAAAGTGGATTTTTCTACAACCACTGCTACGCCAAAGGCATAGTTACCTTTAAACGAAACATCCACACCAGCAGCATGCTGAACCTCGTTTTGGATCAAGTCTTCTTCAAGGATTAGCTCGGCTATTCTCCTCTGGGCGTATCTGGCCTTCTCAATGGAAAAACCTTGAGGAATTCTAGAATGATGATTCATCATAAAGTTCACTTTTTCGATGGAATTCAGAAATAAAAATGTTTCAGAGGCTGAGCCCTGTTGGGAGATGGTTTTTCCGCGAGCTCGAGCTGTCTGCGGAGCAGTGAAGTGCTCAGGAGCATGCTACTCTTTTGCGCCAGATCTCTTGTGACTTTCCTCTACTCCCAATAGCGCTTAGCTAGCTTTAACGCTTCATGCCTGCTGGGCTATAAGACCCTGTGTCTACCTTATGCGCGCGCTAAGGAGCATAATCAAAAATACTCCAATGCGCGTCTAGATTGTTCAATTTTCTCGATGAGTTCTTGGCTTCTTTCGAAAAACATTATATCATTTCTAGTGTTTTCAAGCAGGGCTCTTGCGACGTCCACCTTATGCCTTAGTCCCGGCGTTAGTGCCTCTGGATACGAAAACTTGCTTAGTTCCACGTACAATTCTTCCATAACGTTAAATACGTTCCAAGCCTCATTTATCAGACCTTTACGAAGCAAATCTAGGACATATCGTCTAAGCTCGCCAATGAAATCGCCCAAACCAGCTAAGTAAGCATACGGATCAACCCGTAGTTCTTCAAAGCTTAACGGCTCTGCGCCCTGGAGAATAGAGTAGAGCAGAACCGCCTCGATGTACTCTGCCTGTGCGCTGGAAACTGCCCCCGAGAAGTAGATTTGAGGGCACTCTGTTTTAAGCTTGTAGATCTCCCCGAGAAGCTCTTTAGCCTTTAGTAGTTCGTGCTCTGCAGCCGCGTAATCTTCCCTGTGAAGGGCAAATATTGCAGTGCGGCATCTACGTGACACTTCTCGGGTAAGCATGAGCATTCTCTCCCTGTCAGAGTCTAGCTTCTCAAGTAGTTTATAGATCGTAGAAAGTTCCCCCTTTATTCTCTGGATGAAGTTTCGCATAATATTTAATTTGCTTTGTGGTCATAATTATTTGTCTTTCTCATGCCGGAAGGAGCTGCACCTTCGGTGTTAGAGAAGTACAGGAGGGCAGGGGAAATTGCCTTGGAAGCTCATAGGCTAGCAATTAACATTGTGAACGAGGGTACACCACTTCTCGACATAGCAGAAAAAATCGAGGAATTTATTAGATCTAGAGGAGCTCTTCCAGCGTTCCCGGTAAACTTGTCAATAAATGAGGTCGCCGCTCACTACACTCCGTGCCCCGACGATGAAGCAGTTGTACCGAGAGGGGGCGTTGTAAAAATAGACATAGGAGTCCACGTAGATGGTTACATATCTGATAGTGCGATAACTGTAACTTTTAACCAAGCCTGGAAGAAGCTGGCCAGAGCTACATTTGAAGCTCTCATGACTATAAAAGAAGTTTTTAAGCCAAGAAAAAGTATTTACGATGTCTCTAAAGCTATTAGTGAAGCCATAACGAGGCATCACTTCAGACCCGTTGAAAACCTTACTGGACACAAAATTGAAAGGTACAATTTACACGCAGGAAAGAGCATCCCTAATATCCCGAGGTACGAATGCAAGCTAAGCTCGCTAGAAGCTGGTGAAGTTTACGCTGTAGAACCCTTCGCGACTAATGGCAGAGGACTCGTCGAGGATCTAGGGTGGAGTAACATTTACCGAGTTATATCAGTAAAAAGGATTTCTAGCGATGAAAGAATAAATGATATTTTGGAGGGGCTTTGGAGAGAGTTTAAGGGTTTACCCTTCGCTAAGCGATGGGCTTTACATAAGGGATTCTCTCAAAAGGACCTCGATCTCCTAGTAAGGTATAAACGGCTATACCATTATCCAAGGCTTGTCGAGGTTCGCAGAGGCATAGTAGCCCAGTTTGAGGACACATTCATCGTGACAGAAACAGGGGCAATTCCAGTGGTAAAAATAACTGACAATTTCCAGTTCTTAATAGAGTAGCTACATGTGCGTAAAATTTATTCCCAGGTGTCATAGCATAGATGTTGATGAGCAGCAATCTGAAGATAGAGGTTGTGGACATACCGGTACCTGAGAAAACTAACGTAATCATAGGGCAAACACACTTCATAAAAAGCGTGGAGGATATTGCTGAGGTGGTAATAACAAGTGTACCCACTGCGAAGTTTGGGCTTGCTTTTAACGAAGCTTCAGGGGATCGATTAATACGCTACGACGGAAACGACTATGAACTTACTCAACTTGCAATAGATGCAGCTAAACGCATAGCCGCGGGGCACGTCTTTGTCCTCTACTTGAGGGATGCATGGCCAATAAATATCTTGAACCAAGTTAAGAACATACAGGAAGTTACCCATGTATTCTGCGCAACATCTAATCCAGTACAAGTAATAGTGGCTGAGACGAATCAAGGCAGAGGCGTCTTAGGCGTGGTAGATGGATTTACGGTTACAGGAGTTGAAAGAGAAGACGATAAGAAGAGGAGAGTTGACTTTCTCCGCAAGATAGGTTACAAAAGGGCATAGCAAGACCATAAGCACTAGCTTTTTATGAGACACCACGGTGTTTATAGCATGGAGTCCCAAGAGCTAAAGCAGGCCATTATAATCAGGAAGGACTTGGAAATGGGAAAGGGGAAGATGGTTGCTCAGGGGTGCCATGCAGCTGTTGAAGCCGCGCTTGAAGCATTAAAAAAGGATAAGAGGTTGGTGGAAAGGTGGATTGAGCAGGGACAAAAGAAAATCGTGTTGAGAGTTGATAGCGAGGAGGAGCTCCTGGAGTTATACCGTAAAGCGCAAGAGCTCGGCGTAACGGCTGTCTTAGTCGTTGATAGAGGGTTGACTCAACTGGCACCTAACACAGTTACCGCCCTAGGGCTAGGCCCAGCTCCGGCTGCACTACTTGATAAATTGACCGGGAAATTAAAGCTTTTATAACTGTGCAGAAGCGCGAGCTATGAGTGCGTTCCCGCGTACGAATTCTCAACTCGACGAGTATCTGGGGATGGAGTACTACGTTCTGGCTTCTAGGGGTACAGGAGGGAGGCTTCGGAAGTTTCTAGAGGATTTTCAGGTTCAAGAAGTATCTATCGATGGGAGAGTTGCCTTCTCCAATTGCTGCGATAGTCAAGGCGAGGGGCAGTATACTTGGCTTGTGCTGGAGAAAAGAAAAATCGACACTCTAGCAGCTGTAAAAATAGTGGCAAAGCATTTTGGACTAGAGGTAAAAGACATAGGTCTGGCTGGTCTCAAGGATACAAATGCTGTAGCCTTCCAATTCATCTCTATGCCTATTTCGGTTACTTTAGAAGCGATAGAGGTTTTTAACATGCAACATTCCTCTTTAAAACTATATTGTCCCATTAGGAGGCCTTTCTCGCTACGACCTGGTCTGCTTCAAGGAAATTACTTCACTATAAGCGTGAGGGAGGCGGGTTGTCTTGAGTGCCTTACCAACTTAGTTGAGGAACTTGCTGAGAAAAAGGCGGTGCCGAATTACTACGGATACCAAAGATTTGGGTCGATACGGCCAGTCACCCACATCGTAGGTAAGAAGGTAATAAAGGGGGAGTTTAAGGAGGCAGTGGAGGAACTGGTTTTAAGAATTTTCCCCAACGAATCTCCTGCGGCTCAAAAAGCGAGAAGACTGTTAGCAGAAACTGGAGATTTTAAGCAAGCATTAGAGATGTTTCCCAGAACTCTTAGAAGTGAAAGAGCGGTAATCAAGTATTTAGCTAAGCATCCAGGCGACTACGTAGGCGCTTTGAGATCCATCTCGACATATATAAAGAGGTTATTTATCGGCGCCTACCAAGCCTACCTATTTAATAAACTGCTTAGCAAGCGCATCGAAAGCGGGCTATCCTATGCTTATCCGTCGATAGGCGATACTGTGGGTATTTTTAAGAGTGAAGCGTTACCAGTAATAACCGGGCTGCTGAGGGTTAATGATTCCAACATCGACAAAGTATCTCAGTGGATAGATAAGGGGCAGGCCGCCCTCGTTTTGCCAGTATTTGGCTACAAGAGTCAGCTCTCCCTTGGCATGGAGGGCGAATTAGAAAAAGAGCTCCTCAGAGAGGAAGAGATAGACATAGCACTATTCAGGCTGAAGACCATTCCCGAGGCATCTTCTGCGGGGACGTACAGAGTTGCTGCTTTGATGCCTCTGAGCTTTGAATATCGTTTTATCGAAGACGGGTACCAGGTAAGGTTTAAACTATTCAAAGGGATGTACGCGACCACCCTGCTGAGAGAATTTATTAAGCCTTCTAATCCAGCTTTGCAGGGGTTTTAGCATGCCACTGGTGCCCTTGGAGCACTTGGACGAGGTGCATGAAGAGCTTTCAAAGGCAGCGAAGAGTAGACATCGTAGACTGTTAGTAATCATGGGAGACGATGACTCTAGGTTGATGGCAACCTTACTGGACTTCGTCCACGAATTAAAAGAGTTAATTATCCCGGGGCAAGTTCTTTACGCGTACCATGCCTTTTACTCCGATGGATCATTAAGAAGAGAGGTTTTTGAAAAAGGAGCGCCTAGGGATCTCCCTGTAGAATACGTGTCATACCATAAACTCGACGCTGTTCTTGGGAGAACCTATAGTGCTTGCATCGCTGATCTGATAAATAACCTCGAACCCAACGATCTCGGCAAATTAATGGGAGTTGTGAGAGGTGGAGGCATCTACATTTTCTTGCTACCTTCGATTAATAGACTCATGGCAAATGTTACAAGGTTTCAAAGCAACCTCATTATTCCCGGCTTCAGCGACAGGGACTTAAAAAGGTACTTTGAAAAGCGCTTCCTCAGCAAGTTAGTTGAGCACCAAGGCATAGCCATATATGACGCAGATAACAGATACTGGGTTAAAAAGTTTGGACAAATAGCTTCAAGGCCCTATGAGAAGCATGAGTTAGTCTTCCCTCAAAAAAGTAAAATTCCGCTGAAGGTTTTTAAATTAGCCTTAACGCAGGACCAGGTTGAAGTCCTCAAGTTGCTCGAGAACTTTTACTCCAAGGTTGAAAAGGAAAAGTTAGTACTTGTGCTTACGGCTGACAGGGGGAGGGGGAAGTCTTCCGTAGTGGGCATTGGTGTGGGGTGGCTTGCCCATAGGCTACGTCGAGCCAAGGGCAGGTGCGGTATTGTGGTCACTGCTCCTTCACCTGCAAACATTCAGGAAGTTCTTAGATTCTCTGCGAAGGTTCTTGAAACGTTCAAGCACAAGGTAGATTGCTTGGAAGATGAGGAGGGCTTTATTCACAAGGTTGTAGCTAAGGGAATAGAGATAGAGTATGTGTCGCCATTCGACGCATTGAGAGCCAGAGGGGACCTACTAGTAGTTGACGAAGCAGCAAGTATTCCAGTCCCCCTTTTATTTAAATTTCTCAGCAGGTACGGCAAGGTGGTGTACTCGTCCACGGTTCATGGCTATGAGGGTTCCGGTAGAGGCTTTTCGATTAGGTTCCTGCACAGGCTAAGAAACGAGAAAGACGTTAGGCTTTACGAGTACGAAATGGATGAGCCCATCCGCTATGCAAAGGATGATCCAGTAGAGCGCTGGACTTTTGACACATTGCTTTTGGATGCCGAGCCAGAGGAATTAACTGAGGAGGACTTCAACTTAATAAAATCAGGGCGCGTTACATATGTTGCCCCTGATGAAGAGGAACTGTTCCTGAAGAGTGAAAGAGAGCTGCGGCAGTTCTTTGGCATCTACGTGACGGCCCACTACAGGAACAACCCCAACGACCTCGGCATAATGATGGATGCCCCACATCACTTTGTTAGAATGACCAAGCTTGATAGCGGAAAAATTGTTGTTTCAATGGAATTAGCTATTGAAGGGGGGTTAAACGAGGATCAGTGCAGGGAGTCAGCTAAAGGAGCGTGGGTCATGGGGAACATTATTCCTGATAGGATCATCAAGCACTATAAAATATTAGATTTCGGAAGGCTGAAGGGTGTCCGCGTCGTGAGAATTGCGACCCATGTGTCAGCGATGAATAAAGGTCTCGGTAGCTACTCTTTAAGGAGGCTTGAGGAAGAGGCTCGGCAAAGGGGTCTTGATTGGGTGGGGGCAGGTTTCGGCGTCACATATGAGCTCTTAAAGTTTTGGCTAAAGAATGGCTTTATACCTGTTCATTTGAGTCCAGAGCGTAATCCGGTAAGCGGAGAGTACAGTGTTATCGTGGTTAAGCCGCTTAGTGAAGAAGCTAGGAGAGTAGTGGAAGTTATAGCAAAAGAATTTAAATATAAGTTGCTGGGATCGCTTGCATCGCCTTACTTTGACCTTGAACCTGAGGTGGCACTTCTTCTGCTTGAATCGTTGCCAAATCCTGACCCGAAATTAAGCTTATCCAAACTGCAGTTAGCCAGGTTACTAACATATGCTTGGAGCGACATGACCATTGAAAACTGCATGGATGTTTTCAACTTGGTTTGCAAACACTACTTTCTATCCTCTAGCAAGCCTCAATTAACCGAGAAACAGAAACTGCTTCTTGTCTCAAAAGTTTTGCAGGCAAAAAGCTGGAGGACGTCTTGCGACGAGCTAAATTTGACACTTGTTGAGGCTACAAGTCTCATGAAGGAGACTGCTCAAATATTTTCGAGGCATTACCTGAAGATTGGAAGCCTCGAAGATGCTGAAAAATATTTCATGTTACATATAAGTGACCTTGAATGAGTGCGCGCTTTATTCCTCTGGGGCAAGTTCCTTAACGAGCCTTGCTGTCTCACATATTGATAAACACAAGCCGCATCCGTCACAATTACTATTTGCGGAAACAATTGTGCTGTGACTGCCTAAGGTGGGGCTTTCTATATCATAAGATTTGTAGGGACAAATCTCTCTACAGTATGGCTCTTTCTTAACGTCGATCGCTGGGACAAGACCTTGAGGTATGTTGGCCCACTTCAGGGGGAAAGGATTGATTTTACCTTTAAACGTGGGATCACTTTTTAGAATTAAAGCCACATCAAAAAGGAGGAGGTCATATGCGCCTTCGATGTCGTGCTCGTTTAAAGCACTAGGAGCCTTATCACTTATAAAAGCTGTTGAAACGTCTAAACCGGTGATAAGTCCAGCCCAAAGCATGGCATAAACAGTCGAGAGAAGAGGGCTGTGCATTCTGAACAGGAATTTTCCGATGGTATAAACCGGGTGAGGAGAGAAAATGATACCACTTATTCCCGTTTCGACTAGGAGTTCTAGAAAGTCTCTCGAAAGTGAGATGTTTGGAGAGACCTTTACCAGCACGGTTTTGGGGGAGAAAGATACAAATTCTTCTAGCATGTCGATAGCATATGCTTGAAAACTCCTGGAATACTGGTGTTTTATACACATTAATCCGAGATCAACTTCAAAGGCATCTACATCGTCTGAAAACCTTGAAGATAGAATCTTTAGTTCCGAGAGCTTTGAGGGGGCTAGCGAAGCGACAATTTTCATGCCTTGTGATTTTTTACGAAGCTGTTTGGCCATGCTAAGAATTTCCTCGGTACCAAAGGAAAAGGGTCTCGTTACTATTAAGTAATCATTCAGCGAGGAAAGTTTAACAACATAAATTCTTGTAGACGCACGGTCTTCGGCCTCTTTGGACGAGACTGTTGGAAGGAATATAATTGGCGGATTCTCGTCCTCCGTGCTGAACTTTGCAAATCTCCTGGCTAGTACTACGTCTTCACTGCTTACTCCCCACTTACCGGATACTTGTAATCCCGCGAACAGCATGTTTCTCTTCTCTAAGTTGCGGAGCAAATGCTCCACTGTACGTTTTTTGGTCTTTAATTCAAGGGTTATATCTCTTTTTAGTGACCTCACTAAATTAAACACAGGACCGGGCCCAAGAATACGAGCGGTAATCTGCTGCTAGCGCGCTATATGCACAAAAAACCCATATACCGCTTCTGGCAAAAGAAGAGTGAATGATGTGGGGTATCAAAGATGAGCATGTGCGATGATTTGAGAATTCTCGGCTGAGGAAACGGTTACCTATATAAGGAAATCATTATTTTTTCCTCCTTGATTGCTTTCGCGAAGAGCATGCTAACCAAGCATCCTTTTAAACTCCTCCGATATCCTCCTGTATCTCTCAGCATCTTCCTTTGTGACGCTCGGCTTCACGACTTGTAAGGCTTGTTCGAAGTGCCTCTTGGAAACTCCTACCGGTTTTCCAGCTTCGCGGAGGGCAGCCAAAGCCGCTTCTTTGCAAACCGCGGCCAGATCCGCTCCTGTGTATCCTTCTGTTTTTCTTGCGATTTCTGCTAGGTCTACGTCTTCTGCTAGTGGCATCTTCCTCGTGTGCACCTTTAGTATCTCCAGCCTAGCCCTCTCGTCCGGCGGCGGGACGTATATCAAGCGGTCAAACCTCCCAGGCCTCAGCAACGCCGGGTCAATAATGTCAGGCCTATTAGTAGCAGCAATAACAACAACACCCTCAAGCCTCTCCAAACCATCCATCTCAGTAAGCAACTGGTTAACGATCCTGTCGGTAACTCCCGAATCGAATCTTCCGCCACGACGAGGAACTATTGAGTCGATTTCATCAAAGAATATTATGCAGGGGGCTGCTTGTCTGGCTTTCCTAAATATTTCTCGGATCGCTTTCTCGCTTTCGCCCACCCACTTACTCAACACTTCCGGCCCCTTAACGCCGATGAAGTTCGCCTCGCTCTCAGTCGCAACTGCCTTCGCGAGCAGAGTCTTGCCTGTGCCAGGTGGACCGTAGAGCAGGATACCCTTAGGCGGATCAATACCCATTTCCTTGAAGTATTCTGGATGCTTCAACGGCCACTCTACTGCCTCGCGCAATTGCTGCTTCACATCCTCCAGCCCGCCGATGTCGCTCCAATGAACCTCTGGTACCTCTATGTAGACTTCCCTTAAGGCGCTTGGCTGAACATCCTTTAATGCTTGCATAAAATCGTCGCGTGTAACCCTCAACTCTTTCAAAATCTCTGTTGGTATTCTTTCACTCTCTATATCTATTTTCGGCAAAAATCTGCGTAAAGCATGCATTGCTGCCTCTCTACACAATGCCGCGAGGTCTGCCCCGGTATAACCATGAGTAATTTCAGCCAGTTCATCGAGGTTAACGTCATCAGCAAGAGGCATGTTACGTGTGTGAACTTGAAGTATTTCTCTCCTCCCCCTCTTATCAGGAACCGGGAAAACTATTTCCCTGTCAAATCTTCCTGGTCTCCTCAATGCAGGGTCTATGTCGCCGGGTCTATTGGTAGCAGCAATGACAACAACCTGCCCTCTCTCCTTTAATCCGTCCATTAGTGCTAGTAGTTGTGCTACTACCCTCTTCTCTACCTCCCCCGTCACCTCCTCCCTCTTAGGGGCAATCGCATCTATCTCATCAATAAAGATTATTGCAGGAGCGTTCTTCGTGGCTTCTTCGAATATCTCCCTGAGCCTCTGCTCACTCTCACCATAAAACTTACTCATGATCTCCGGGCCATTAATCGCCGTAAAATAGGCGCCTGTCTCATTTGCCACAGCCTTCGCAAGCAAAGTCTTACCGGTACCAGGGGGGCCATAGAACAGGACTCCCTTAGGAGGCTCTATGCCTAAATGTTTAAACAGCTCTGGGTGCCTTAACGGCAGCTCTATCATTTCTCGAATCTTCTGTTTCGCCTCGTCTAAATCTCCAATGTCTTCATAAGTGACTCTCGGCAAGCTTATTTCCCCGCTTACAGGCTCAGGTCTAATCACGATCTCAGATTCATCAGTAATTTGGACAGCCTGAGTAGGCATTGTAGCCGTGACCGTTAATTGAAGGGCAGTGCTGAAAATTGGGATCTCAACTACGTCTCCCCTGATTACTGGACGACCTATAAGCTTGCTCTTCACGTACTCAACGAGGTCAGGAGTAACTTCTAAGCCTATACGGTAAGAAGGGGCAAGCACTATTCTCTTGGCTGGCGCAATCTTTACTTTCCTCACCTTAACAGTATCTCCTATGCTCACCCCTGCATTTTTTCGAATGAGCCCATCCATCCTTATGATGCCTGTGCCCTCATCCTCGATTGCTTGCGGCCACACAATTGCTACTGTTGCTCTTTTGCCCTCAATCTCCACAACGTCCCCTGGCTCTACACCTAACCTGCCCATAGCAGCTCTGTCTATCCTAACAATTCCTCTTCCGACATCACGGGAACGTGCCTCGGCGACGCGGAGAACGACCTCTTGCCCCTCAGAAGCCATAACTTACCACGCGAACTCTGACTAAACTAAAATATTTATAGTTAGCTTTGCTCTGAAAGGAGCTGTTTCAAGTGAAGCACGGTTGCTTTGTCGCAATACATTTTTTACTTGAAAGTTGAAAAGCGGGCGCTGCGAGGTATAGACCCCATTACACCCCAGCTTCTTGAGCGACACGAAAGTGAGGGTACAGGGTGGACCTAAGCAAAAAATTACGGGTGAAATGTGGAACGCGCTATGAAACTATCTCTATGATGTCGCCATCTTCCAGCACGAACTCTCTGCCTACTTTCTGGGGGCTGAAGACTAGTCTTGGGCTCCATATTCTCGCGTACTTGAAGTTCTTGTATAAGTCTGAGTGGATTTTTTTGGCTACGTCGATGACTTTTGCCCCCCTCCTGATCACCACAGGTCTTTTTTCGACTTCTCCAGTTTTTGGGTTCCTTGTGTAGACCTTTATTAGGTTGAGTTCCCTAAAGATGTAGGAAACTACTTCTTCCACATTGAGTGAGCCACAGTTTGTGTTTGTGAAGAAGTGTACAGGTAGGTTTATTGCTGCCCTCAGTTTTTCACCTAGGCTTTTTAAGGCGTTTTCATCTAGTAAATCGACCTTGGTTAGTACTATTACTGCTGGCTTGTACGCATATGAGCCGAAGACAGCCTCTTCTATATCGTCTAGTGTTGCCCTGCCCCATATCCGTACAACGGCGTGACAAATATTGTATTCTCTGAGGAGCGAAATCACATCTTGCGTAGTGGCGTTGGTCAGGTCTCCAATTATTGTTATGCCGCCCATTGCCCTTCTTTCTATTTCAACAATTGCAGTCGGTCTCTCGACTGTTATCCTGTTACCCTCAAGCAACCTCAATAGATAATCAAGCTGAGAATAAACATCCAGCGTTGGATCAATAGCTAGGATTAATGCGTCGGCGTTACGTGCCAATGCTAGTAGCTTTCCTGAGCTTGACCCGCTCAGTATGGGTGGCGTGTCAACTACCTGAAAATATACGCCATTATGCGTGAGGATCCCTGGAACAGGCTTCCTAGAAGAGATTGCCTGTTCCTCTTTTCCGGTTAGGCATCTGAACAGCGACGTTTTCCCCGAACCAGGGAAACCAAGGATCACTAGCTGGATGTCCCCCTCCTTCTCAACAAAGAAATGTTCACCGCTCCCTACTTTTTTCTTTTTCCTTTCCTCTATCTCTCTTTTCAGGGCCGCTATTTGCCGCGTAACCTGCATTCTGAGCCTCTCAGTTCCTTTATGCTTAGGGACAGCAGAGAGAAATTCTTGGAGGGCCTGGAGTTTTTCCTCAGGGGTTTTAGCGTCCATTACTTTTTTCCACTTGCTCTTTGCTTCAGCAGGTAAATTAGCAGGCATAGACCTGTGCGCGGCCAAAAGGAAAATCTTTGTTGAGGCTTAAATTTTTGGGTGGGTTTTCCGCGGCTCAAGCACTCTCCTGGGCAGTGGAGTCTCTGGCTGCCTCTCTCTCTTTCGTGCTAGCTCCTTGATGGCTTCCCTCTACCCGCTGTAGCGTGCACATAAAGAGGCACGTAAAGTTCCTCAACAAACCCGTTCCCTGGTGGAGCGGCACCCTAGCCTCCACAGTGGGGGGCACCCCGACCAAAAAATGACGAACGGAATATGGGTGCGCGTGCGTCACTTGACCATATGCGTTGGGCCAAAGTGGATAGCTGTTTATGCTTGTTGAACCGAGTCCACCTGAAGCTGGAGCTTTTAGCGCTAGCTCGCGCTAAGTATGAGAGAATATGGGGTCTCAGGCTAGTCTTCAGTCCTCAGAAGGTTGGCATGGATTTTGTTTAGAGGATGAAGATGTTGTAGTAATAATCGCTTAGCCACCTCTTTGAACAACTATTCTACCGCTTTCCCTCGTAATTCGCAGAACAGCTCTGCCTCTCAAGCACGTATCTGCGAGAGTTGAATCAGCGAATGTGATGTTCACAGCTACTGCTGTTGCATTGACCCGTGAAAAGCAGTAAGGGTATATTGGTGTTTTCGCGGATACCATTCCTCGGCCTATGCAGATGTCTAAGTCGTAGAGCTCCGTAAGGCTTGTTCCAGGAGGTGAAAGCCAGATAAAGCAAAGATCTCTCAGAAAAGCGTCGTTTGACGGCGAGTGCCACTCAACCTGTGCTAGCCAGTAGAGGAAAATTAGCATTGCCGTTGCAATAGCGAGAAGGCTGTAAATTGTTTCTGAGATCTCCACACTCGTTCACCACTCAGACATTCAGGGTATTAAGACTTCCGTGCCCCACTTATCCCTCAACACGCAATTAGAGCCTAGAGGGATTTCAATGGTTCCATCTTCGTTAGTTATGCTTTCACACAACGGGCTGAGCGAGACACGTAATAGCACCGTGTAGTTATACTCAGGAAGCATGAACCGCTGCACCGCTTGAATCGAATATACTCGCGTAATTCTGCGAGTCCCCACATCATTTCTGAAACCCATCAACTTGTAGGTGTAGTTAAGCTCGAAGACCGCTGAGCTCCCAACACTAGTGATTACGACGACTCTGCAGTACCTGCCTCCTCGGTAAACATCGTAGCTTTCAAGCTGATTAATCTCATAACGGCTCGGCTTCAGCGGACCTATAAAAGGCTCGATTTTCTTGACCGCCGCGCCGAAGTCTGCTCTTCTTGCGCAGCTGTACCTGGCCGTAACCAGGAGAGCCGCATAAGCATCCTCTCCAGCGTAAAGCAACCGAGCCTTGGATTTTTCTCTGTAGAAGCTTAGCACGGCAAGACTGAGCAAGGCTATCGTGAGGAGAGCAATGACCCCTACTCTCCTGGCGGCCGGAACTATGGTGACCAAGAAAATCCCCTTACTACAGGTGTCTCATTACACCATACGACCACGACGCCTGAAGGCATGTTTGGGAGAGGTTGCGAAGCATTCACAGCGCGTAGATAGTAGTCTACATCCTCGCATGCAGCATTGAACATTACCCAAGCAGCAACGTTGGCTAGGTTCCTGGATTCCTTCAGCCATGCATACGAGCTGGTCTTCAAGCCGGGGTAAACGCGCAAAAGCGTGAATAAAACTATAAATGCGAGTAATGAAGCAATTATTCCCCTCATTTTTTCTCACCAAAAACGAAACCGCCGCTGATCCTGCATACATAGCTAAGTTTGCCAGAGATGTTAAGTCCAGGAAGAGTCATCGGCTTATCCGACAAAATAATGACGCATGATCCGTTAGGCAGATGGTTCAATGCGCCTAGTAGATCATTCGTCCCTGTATTTGACAGTAAGTGCAAATAGAATGCTGCCCCCGCGAGTAAAGCCAGCTCAAAAATGGTAAACACTGCTTCCTCAACACTCACAGCCCCTCACCTCGTAAATTTTAACCCTTAATATTAGAGGGGAGCGTGGCTGTAAGCTGAGTGAGCCGACAGTAAGTGATTCGATATAGCCCTTAATCTCTATGACCCTGGAGGAGACCAGGAATCTTCGAAAGGAACCACTGTTCTCAGCGCTAAGCAGCAAGATCTCACCGGAAGACAGGTTCAGGAAAGGCCTAAATATGATCCGGCAAACGTCACCGTGCCTTATGATGCTGAAAGTGGTGGAATTTATCTCCGCGCCAAAACATCCCGGAACTTCTAGAGCTGTTTCATTGTATACTAGGACCTCCTTTCCGTTTACCATCAGAGCCGAGCTATTTCCAACCAAATACGCATTAATGGGAAGCTCTGTCACGTTACTCCCCTTGGTTAGGGTAGAGACTACTGTGTACATGTCTTCCGTAGACACCTTTCTCACGTTCACTTCTTGGAAAAGCTGAAACAATTGATATGTAACCAATAAAGAAGCAAGAGAAATTGTGAGAAGAATAGCTGACGATGAAGCACTCCCCACACCACTCCGCCCCATCTTTAAAGCTTCTCTATCCATGGTACCACGACCACTTCTTTAGTTTCGTTAGGCACAAATATTATGAAGAGCGAATAAGCACTCAAGTCGTACTCTGGCACCCATATCTCCTCTCCAAGTTTCACAGACCCTCCCCACAGGAACCTGGTTCCGTTAGCGATCTGCAAGACAAGCTTTCCCGGAACATTCTGTGTATTCCTTGCATTTGCAGATAAGAGTGTTCCTTTCCAGGTCGCTTTCCAATAGCTGCCGTTTTTTCGAAAAACTACGAGGGGGATGGCGCGCACAACGGGAAGCTCTAAGCTGTAATCGCTGACCGCAAGGTTTCCACCCCACGTCAAGATCAGGGACAAGTTCCCACCAGCAAGGTCATCCGGGAAGCTTGAGTAAGGCAATACCAAGGAAAGGTTTTCCGCCTGGGTAAAGCCGATTATTCTCTCGTTGTACAGGGCAACAACGTACATGCCCTCCCACAGGGGTTGCACTGAGAAGAAAATCCTTGCAGAAGTTTCATTGTAGGTTACTTTCTCGACTCTGAAGTCCACTGGGACTGATTCGTAAATATAAGTTGTTCCGTTTAGGACCAGGATGGTTCTGCCCGGACGACACGAAGCTTGGATAGCTAGCACCTTAAACTTGGTGTTATTGTTAAGTATAAGCTCGGGTAAATCACCTATACTGATAGCTGGGCAGTTGGGCTGAAGAATCTGCGAATGTGAATCTTTGCAAAGCATGTTCTCCAGAATACTTTGCCGGGAACCGATCCGTGCATGTTTCCCAAAACTAGCATGCACAAGTAGCATGCCAGATGCGTTTTCAAGCCGGATAATTCTTCCTTCCTCGCTCATGAGCCACAGCGTCGCATTCGTCAGGAAAAGGTATGAGCCCCTTGGTAGACCAAGGAAGTGAGTTTCGTTGAAGGGGAGCAGAGAAATTCCCGGGGGACCCTTTAATATGTAGATCCTGTGGTTGTTTACAGGAGTTCTGGAGTATCTTGCTACTAGAAGTACAACTTTGCCTGGCGTAACTACTCCTGTAATTGAACTGGATGGGACACTTGCTACTAAGTTGGAGGGATTAAAGTAAACATGATGTGGGATGCATGAGTCACCTGAAAAAGCAGCTTCGTAAACACTCCAACCCACGAAGAAGTAGTCAGTAAAGTTTTGCAGACGGAGTTTGTAGGAAACACTTAAAGCATAAACCTGGTCGCCCGGTTTTAATCTCAAATACAGTACTGTGTAAAGCTTGCCATCGGGACCCGCTGAGACATTGGATAGAGACAGTGGCTTACTTTGATGAGCCGATAGCCAACTTGGAGTAACAATATCCCTTAAGGAGACGGAGGAAACGAGATACATGCTGGAGAGATTCAGCTTATAAACCGTAATGCTTGCTGGTCTTTGGGCGCGGAGCATATAGTAGACAAGACCTGGGTTAGCTATGATAAGTGGCTCATTTTCGTTTGTGCTAGAGTAGACTTCGAGAATGTCGGACGTGTTAAATGTTCCCAGGATGCTGAGGAAGCCGGAAGTACTGCCATTGTACACGAGTTTTTTAAAGTCGTTGCCTGGAATGGTAAGGTGAAATTGGAGCGAAGACTCAGGGAGGATGGGAATACCCCACGCGTTTCGCGGTATACCTATTGATAGGTCACTCAGCGATAAATTGAACAGCTGTGGAACGCTGACGGAGCTGGCAAGGATTATCGGTAGATAAGTGCTATAGTAGCTGCCAAAGTTATAGTACCAGTCAAAGTAAGCGCTGTACTTCAGTGCTATCCAGCTGGAGTACTTCCTAGCATGCTCTGACGCCTTTAGTTCATAGCTAAAAGGTGCAGGTGAGAAGAAGGAGCCAGTGCGTTCATTGACGTACTCACCACCGCATCTCTGCGTATAAGAACTTGGCCAAGTATCATACGTGCACCACTCAATTAAGCCTTGAGCCATTTGCGGGGAAAGTGGTATCGCTAAGCCGAGTAATTGCTCGCTCGGGACTGCGTGTACCCCTCCCGGCACAAGTGAGTAATTACTCACAAGCGTCCCTGAGATGCTCGGCTGAGCGTCCGTGTCTGTCGAGACAGCTAGGTACCCGTAGAGAAACTGGTAAACCGGGGTTACGCCGAGGTTTTTATCAGCGGTGAGTTGCAGGGGATTTGACTTGATGATCGTCCCATTAGATAGTCTCCAGTATGCAAAGAGCAGGGGTAAGTCAATAAAGCTAGAAAGCGTCACCGCATGTGAACCAGTGGCGTCGGAAAAAACTGCAATGTAGACCAAGTACTCATTGTTAAGCTGTACGTTGTTCATCCTAAGGGAGAAGCGCCAGTAGGAACCACTCGGATAGAAGGATAAGTTCTGGTACAGAGTGCGACACGAAGACAAGTCTGAGCGATTCTTACATGCATATACGTAAACTTTGCCGGGCTGGCCTTTGTTGTACCAAAGGTCATCGGTAGCTGAGAGATTATAGCTGCCAATTAAAGGTCTCAGGCTGTAAAGCTGAACCGTGGTACCACTCCCGAGGTTCCTCCTTAGTGTGATGTCGCTATAAACGAAGTAGTACCTCGCATGAATGACGCTAGGAGCACTAACTATAACTTGCGAGTTGCGGGGTATGGCTAAGCTCTCAGAAGTCTGTAGCGAGCCGCTCAAGCGAACCTGTAAGCTACTCGAGCTATTCCCGTAAATTGCAGTGAGGGCGCATGATGCAACTAACCTTCCATCCACATCTATAGCTCCATGAAAACTCACGGTCTTGTCTATGAGTAGATTATCAACATTGAAGCTATCTGCCGCCAGGTACAGGACATTGGGCGGCGCGCCGGCCCACCACAAGGGGTAATTTTGGCTGCTAGGAGGGATCGTATCAAGCGTGAATTGAATGGACGTAGTAGGTTCCGGGAAAGTAGTGATAACACAGCAGGCTAGTGCGAAAAGTATGAAAGCGAGTAGGACCTTACCCGCCATGGTGACCACTAAGGAGTGTGGGAATTACTTCTACTTGTGAGGCGTTTGAGCACGCGAAAGCATGACTCCTTTCGATCCCGTCCTCGCCTCGAAACCTAATCGTCACGATCGGCGGACAATCTTTTTCGATAGAGAGTACCTCAACCCTTGCTTGGGGCTGCTTTCGAATGACGAGGACGCAGGTGCAGAAACGGCTGGTCTTAGCAGTGAAAGCGTCAATCACACTAGGCAGTGACAGCACTATAATGATTAAAACACTGAGGAAAAATTGCTTTGTCATAGCAGTGAAAATTTCTGTAAAGCATAAAACGAGGAAAAGCCGACATGTTTACTCGTTGCCGGTTTAAAAGGCTTGCGGAAAGCATTTCGGTGGTAAAGAATGTCAGAGGAAGTGGGAAGAAGCTTAATGCTAATAATTACCCTTAGCGTAGTTGCCTTAATCGGCTTCTTCATGTATAGTGTTGCGTCGTCTGCCACCAATAGACCAATACTCGTCCAGGCTGGAGATGCCCTGATAACGGGGAGTCAACCCCCCTACACATTAATCATCTACCTGCAAAATATTGGCACGAGCACGATAGATCTGGCAGGAGCTATGATAAATATTCCTGACCTGGGTGTCAGCTCAGCATTAAGTTGCGATCCGCAGACACTGAAGCAAGGGGATATAACGAAGTGCACTGTCCAAATAAATGTCCAGACTCCCATTACGTCAGCTAAGACGGCTGTAATAGAGACGAGGTACGGAGCAGTCAAGATCACACTCTTACGGGCTTAGGCACATAGTGAAGGGTAGATTCTTTTGCTCGGCGACCTTGAACTGTTACTCTTGCTAACCTTCTCTGAGGCTCAGCCCTCTTATATCTTCTCATGGCTTACAAGCAATGGATATGCCTATAAAGCGTCCCAAAAGGTTGCAGAAGCAGCGAAGCTTGACGAGATGCATGGCTCCAGGGAAGCCTTAAGGGCGCTTCTGCACGATGAGGTCTCTCGCTTAAAGTTGAGCCTGGAAACCTTCACCAAGAAATCTGAAAGCCTAACAGAGATATTTACGATCACCCTCTTGACAGCCCCTGTCATGCTATATTCCCTGGGGCTTTTCCAGCCTTGGCTTCTGCCATCAACCACAATCCTACTTATAATCCTCAACACCATGATAATTGCCTTATACAATAACTTATACCCAAAAGAACTACGCATCATGAAGTTACCCAGGAAGATGGCTATTTGTGCGGCATATCCCTTGCTAATTTTGCCTGTAACTAAGTTGATCTGGCCTAGCTGTGCAATCGAGATTCTCCTAGCTCTTCTATTCGCATCTTCTCTTCCACCAGGCATAGCTGTATTCGTTGAGACTAGACGGGTAAACAGGGAGCTGAGGGAAAATCTTGAGCTTCTCATAAAGGCTTCCTCGACGCCATTTCATATTTTTACTTACCTCGATCCAAACATTCTCAAGAGAGAGACGAAGACCGAGTTAAGCAGAAGCGTAAGGATAGCCACATATCTCATGGGTATCTGGGGCTCTGAAAAAATTGGGCTCACAGAGCTCCGGAACGTTTATGAAGAGCTGTTGAGAACGTTAAACTCTATTAAAGCTAAGGGTACGTTTAGCGCTTTGAGTAACCTAGTGGCACTTTTCCTGCTAGGCTTCAGCTCCAGCCTGGTGACTCAGCTAATCTCACTCTTTAAGTCTAGGGAAATTCTTATCTCCATTGGAGTCACCATTGCCTTCGGAGAGGTGAAAACGTGGATGGAAATCTACCTAGCATATGCTCCTCTGGCCTACGCTCTCGGTTTAGCTCTCTTGTCCCTAGGGTCTGTAGCATTTTATCCCATGTGGTTACCTCTCAGCTCTCTGACCGCACTAGTTGGCTATGTTGCAGGAAAAAACATTGTTGTTGGGGGGTGAACAACCATTGGACAAAGCTCTTTATGCGTTCTTTATTATACTAGCTGTCGTTGCGCTATTTACATTACTCTCTATTGACATGATGATAGTGCACGAGGCTCCGGTTGTTTACATAAACGCCACATGCAGTCTAGTCATTGCGCACTAAAGCTGGCCTGTAAAGGCTGCGGCATACCTGTGAGCAGGACTCTCGAGTCATGAGCGCTTGCCGCTCCCAACGACGGGAGAGGCTCGATGTCGCCAAGCAGTTTCTGGGAGTAAGCAGAGCGGCGAGGCCTCTGGAGCAGTTTGGAGCGCTCGCTCAGTAGGCAAACCCTCCGGGTGGAATGAGGGTGTGTGCGCACACTAGAATTATTTTCATGCATGAAGTAGGAAAGAAATATATATCCAAATTTTTTCTAGTTCTCGGGAAGAGTACTAGATGGTGAAGAGCTACATCCTGGTAACGACTAAACCTGGAAAAGAGTATGACGTAGCTGCAGAGGTGAAAAAGTTCCCCTTTGTTAGCGACGTGGATGTAACATATGGTCTATGGGACTTGGTAGTGAGGGTCCAGCCGCCATCCCTTGCTGAGCTGGATAAAGTAATCACGATGATTAGAAGCATAAAAGATGTGGAGCAAACAGTAACTTTAGTCTCACACGAGTAACCCTCATTGTAGAAGCTTGAGAAAATTGAGGAGTGGTTATCGCGGTGGTGGGGGCTAGCCCCCTCATTAGCCAGGCGGGGTTTCTGGGGTCTGAGATGGTACAAGCCTCGCGCGCACTCGGAGGGCTGGCGCAGAAATACAACCTGCAGCCGAAAACACCGCTGCTGCGCAGGCTACTCGAGCTCGCGGAGAACCCACCCCAACCCGGATCAAGCGCGCGCTGGAGATAAATCCTCAGATGATCCATTCTCCCTTGTTTATCTTCCCCGGAATGTATATTGAGCTTAGAAATTTGAAGCCGTGGCCTGAAAGAGCCTCAATCTCTATTTTCTCGCCCCGCTCAATGAAAAGTTCAAGCTCCTCCATCCAGCGCTTGGATTCCTTGAACCAGGGGTAGTTCATTAGTTCTTTTGCGCGTTTGATGTCACGCTCAGTCGCCTTAATAATGTAGTTCCGGGGAATCTTGTAGCGCTCAATATCCGATGTGGATACGCCTAGAAACCTAGCCTCCGGAGTTGCCAGCCTTTCGCTTTCATAACTCAGCGAGATGGATCCGCTCCTATATACGCTGTAAATGTAGTAGCCGTAGCTATCTGCATCGGTCAGTATGTAGACTGGCAGGTCGAATTCCTCCCAAAGTCTGCGAACCATCCTTCTGGTGCTTCTGTCAGGCTGACCCTTACCGGTGACCAGAATACAGTTGTTTTTCCTCCAAAATTCTTCCTCATTCAGTCGCTCAAAGATCGCCCCTTTCTCGACTACGAGAACGTAGTTAGCTTTGACCCTTAGAATTTCAATCCTGTCCACATCGCTTGGGATGCCCCATGCTCCACTGCCCATTCGGGACAAATCTATCTCTGAACCTTTGCTCCTGATTATCATGTTGCCGACAATCCTCCCTTTGGCATCGTGCATTATGCCCATGTGTTCCCTTAAAAGCCCTGTCGCTACTTCAATATCCTGGATAACCGCATTAGATTCCCGCTGGTCTTCCCATGTTTCCTCGCTCACTTTTTTCCCATGCTCATTCACATAGTAGATAGTGTGTTTGCCGGTATAGTACAAGTCGCGTATGGTTGGATAGTCATTTTCTCTCCTAGCCCTCACTATCAGGGAAAGCATTAGGATTGTTTGCATAAATCTTTTTGACTCACCTACATCGAAGAATTCCCTCCTGGCAGTTTTAGGACCGAGCACTAGGAGTTTCCGCTTTTTATCCCATATTGTGTTTGCAAGCGTCCTAACAGGGATCTCGAAAAAGGGCGGTTCGCCAGACTCCAGCTGGCTGTAAATTACTCTCGCCAGCTCCTCTAACTTTGTTAATACTTCCTCCTCCCTCGGCGAGGCTGGCTTACCTGCCCGAAGGCTCCTCTTAGGCAAATCAATCTTCACCTCTTTTTCTCAAGCTCTTTTCTCAGTAAGTATTTTAAAAGTGCATCAATCTTGCTCGAATCCTTATTGAGGATGTAGGCAAGCGAAGATGAAACTTCGCCAATATATTTCTTAATAGTGATTTCTTTTCTTTTAACCTCGTACATTTTCTCGATTTTAGAAAGATAAATTCGGAGTCTGCGTGCAACATCCCTTATAGCAGCCTCCAGCTCGTGCTCAACCTCTGGTACGTCGGCAATAGCCTCCTTTCCTACCCCCCTGAATGGTATCTTTGTAGAACATACATGCGTAACTACCGCAATAGGTGCCGGAAATTTTATCTTGTAAATGCTCCAGTCTATAGAGTCAACAATTTTCCTTGAAACATCAACTCCTTCATCGTAAAGCAGAGGCATCTTATTTGCAAACCTCAACAAGAGAACAGCGTCCTGAGGTGGGATTTCACCACCATAGGCAATCGCTGCTTCAACGACGAAGGCGTGCCCGCCGTACGACGAGGGAGGGCGAGACACAGCAGTTGCAAACTCGGGCTTAAGAATGCTCTTCACTCCTTTCTTCAGCAGCTCCGACCCCAGTGGGGAGAGCGTTAAAGGTCGTGGTCTGCGCCACTTGGGATAACTCTTCATGCTCGATGCCAGCTTTTCTAGGTCAGGGAGCTTTAGGTCTTTGATCTTCACGCCTGGTTGAAAACCAGTCCAAGCTAAGAAGTCCTGTGCTATCTTCTCGCCAACACCCTCAAAGTATTTCTCCAAGAACTCAGCAAGCGTTAAATCATCGTTAGCTTTTCTTATCAGCTCCTTCAGTATTTCTATGTCCACACCCTTCGGGTGGTATCTACCTATCTGTGGAGGTTCTGGCAGCACGTTAGAGACCCTTTCAAACAATAATTCACCATCTGGAGACCTGTAGTGAATAGTTGCATAAGGGGAAATTAGGGCTGTGCGCCGTATGTAATCCTCTATCCTCTTCCTAGACTGCAACCAAGAACCCTCGAGAGTCAACTTAACGACTGTGCCATGCCATTTTTTGCTCTTCTTTCTTATGCGCATCTTTTGAACATGAGGGATATTCCTACCAATATCAATGTAGAGAAGATACTCGCCGACGAGATCTGAGTTTATTGGAGAGCTTTTAACATAGATAGGCTTGCCGGTTGTCATTTGAGCATAGAGAACAGCCATTTTTACGCCTAGCCCAAATACACCGCGAGTCTGCCTGACAACATACTTGGAACCATAAAAAACTCTCCCGAAGACATTGGGTACTTCGTGCACTGGGATACCTATTCCATTATCTGCCACTCTTAGTGTTACCCACTCACTTCTTTCCTCATGAAGCCTGATTTCTACATCGATGAAGGGCAGTATGCCATGGGTTTCAGTTGCATCAAGAGAGTTCTCAATTAGTTCGCGCACTGTCTGGTATAGGGCCCTAGAGGGATTTGAGAAACCTGCTATCTCTTTATTCCTGTGAAAAAACTCTGCCGGGGAAAGACCCCTGTAGCTCTCACTCATGCAAACTCACCTCGAATGGAATATGCGTCTCTACTTGCTGAACGTTTAGATGCCATTCTTAATCATGCAGCAAAAATAAAATAAATAAATAAACCTGTGTTTTTAGGATTTTAAGAAAATGTGTCTAGAAAAAAACATTTTTAGATATATTCTCCGAGATATATTCAAATAAATTAATGGTTGGCATATTTGTTCGCATAACTTCCTAAACGATCAATCTTAGAGGATACACGCGATACTTGATTCTCTTTTTGCTTTGCCGAATCCTGCTTATGGAATACACGAGTATTGGCAATACTATAGTGAGCATCTCCACGATCATACTACGGTCGTAATACATCCGTAGAAACACCTTAAAATAGTAAACATTTAAAATTTCGAGGACATTCAGCAGCTGAGCAGCACCTTGCCACACGGAGACAAATTCGAAGTCTTAAAAACTCATACCGCTAGGCTTTGGTGGAGCCTTGAGCATAACTGCCCTATTGTTTCGAAACCCTCGCAAGGGTTATTTACTGAAGTGAGACTTACTCCGCCTGGGGATGCTAGACCACTTATTGGCTATTACTACAAGCTTATCTGGAACATCATTGAGAACTATTATTCCTCATTAAAACCCCCACTCCCAAGAAGAAAAGCCATTCTCCTAAACAAGGTTCCATACCCCGACTACGCGGAAGAAATAATCATGGACGGGCAAATTATTGGTCACGTATTTTATGACTTGAAGCAAAGGAGACTGAGATTCAAACCTCTTTACTTCCTCGTAGAGGAGTCTGTGAGAAACCAAACTGGTTACTATGCCATAGTCAACATACCAAAGCTCACAAGAGGATATATTATTAAACGTGGCGCAGTACTTCGTGCCAACCTGCCAGAGACTGGGAAAGACGAATACATAATGCTTGGAACCGCTAACGGAGGATATTATGGAATAGGCGTAGCAATTAAAAACAGCAGAATTTACACGCTGAAGGCCTGGAGCACTAAACCCCGCACATGGCTCGACAAGGACCCCTCGCTTCTCGAAGTGGCCAACTACAACAAGCAGAGTTTACTGGAGAAAGAGAAGGAGGCAGTAGAATTCATCAGAAAAGTAAAGGAAAAATACGACTTACCAGTATTCGTTTCGTTCTCTGGCGGAAAGGATAGCCTAGTAACCCTCCATTTAGCAGTTAAGGCGCTAGGCAATGACAAAGTAGTGGTCGTCTTTAATAACACTGGACTCGAGTTCGAGGAAACAGTGGAGTTTGCCAGAAGGATAGCCGAGCGCTATGAAGTAAAATTCATTGAAGCAGATGCCAAGGACAATTTCTGGAGAGGACTGGAGGTGCTTGGTCCACCGGCACGAGACTACAGGTGGTGCTGCAAAGTCACCAAGTTCTCTATCCTGGCCAGAACAATTAAGACAGTTTTTCCTAAGGGGGCTCTCAGCCTAGTAGGTCAAAGAAAATATGAGTCAAGCTCTAGGGCGCTCTCGCCACGTGTATGGAGAAACGCCTGGCTTCCAAGCATCATCGCTGCAAGTCCTATTCAAGACTGGACAGCCCTTGATATTTGGCTTTACATCCTTCTCGAGAAGCTTCCAGTAAATAAATTGTATTTCTTGGGCTTTGACAGACTGGGCTGCTGGCTGTGCCCAGCAAGTGAAGTGGGGGAGATGGAACTTGCAAAGAAAATAAAACCAGGAATGTACAAGAGGTGGGACGACTATCTACTTTCCTACGCCGAGAGGCATGGCTTGCCCAAGGAGTGGGTCACATGTGGTCTTTGGAGGTGGGTAAATCCACCGAAAGATATTCTTAAGCAATGTCCAGTAAGTTATGGGGCACAGCGCGGCCCCGAATACTCCCTAGAGAAAAAAGGAGACGGTATAGAGGTTACTTTGCTATCAAAGCCCACAACTAGATTTGTGCCCGGAAAACTTCTCAACTTATCCACCTCAGCCTCCACTCTTAAAATAGGGGCAGTCTACCAGGACAAAGAAAAGCTTGTTATAAAACTTGAGGAACCCCCCACACCTAAAGATGTTGAGCTAGCTGAAAGAGTCGTTATAAGGGCATATTATTGCATAGAGTGTTTAGAGTGCGCTGCCAATTGCTCTGTTGGCTCTATTAAACTCGACCAGGAGAATGGAGGCGTAAAGATAGATGCAGAGAAGTGTATCAGGTGCTCTCTCTGCAACTTCAAGTGTCCAGTAGCCGAGTATACACTAAAGGCCAAAAGCGCTAGTACATAAGTCCCCGTTTCCTGGGTTACTGCCTTGAGCTGTTTTATCCAGCTAACAGCAACAGTCCCCAAGGTTAATGTTTATAAACCTCGTACATCGCAAAGTGAAGAGATCTTGAGGTGATGCCATTGGCGTATATTCCTAGAACCCTGGTATTAGGAAGATGCGTGAGGTGCGGCAAGAGAATTTATCGTGGAGATGAATATTACTACTGCCAAAGCTGTGGAGTAAGCTACTGTCCAGAGTGCACGAGAAAGACTCAGGGGAAATGCGCTATCTGCGGGAAGCCGTTGGTAAAGAAGCCCTAGTGTGCGTGTTCTCGACTAGCCAGCATGGCTAGGTAACGTATATTTGAAGGTCTTCTTGCCCTCCTCGTGTTGTCTTACGAAAATGCCAGCTACAATCATTTTGCCGATACTGCACTTTGGACAAATGCCTTTTTCTTGAAAAAGAGAGTCACCATTCGTGAAGCCTCTCTCCTCCTCGTACCCACAGGCCTCACACTTTAAAAGCGTAATTATTTGCCTAGGCACGGGTTTAATCCTCATTAGTTTGGCAAGCGACCAGGAAACGTATGCAGATAGCATTGATACCAGTAATGCACCTGACAAGTACTGCTCATTCTTAGTTGCAAAGTACAGGTTAAGCAGAGCGACTAGGATAGCTACGGAGGCGGTAAGCGCTACCAAGTATACGGGAATCCACCTCCTCTTTAGGTTTATTATCAATTCGTCTGCGCTCGACGTGAGGACCCCCTGCTAGTATTCAGCTATGCATATTTTAGGTTTTTCCAAGCGTTTCCAGCCGCGACGCGAGAGGAGCAGAAGAACTACGTTGCTTGAGCCTGGTTCATCAACTGTGGGCTAAGAATTTTACTCTTGAAGAGCTTCTCAAGCTCCTTTAGGTGTATTACTGGAAAAGTTAATGCCAGCGAATCAATTATCTCAAAGATTTTTCTCTCATCATCTTTATCCAGTATACTGTCGTTTTCCACTAAGTGGTTGAGAGTTTCGAGAAGCGTGGATGCCTCGAGGCGTAGCTGGAGTCTTCTCTTCTCAATACTGCTCCGCTGTAATCGATACTCTTCGGGTGAGATCTCGCTGGAAATATATTTCTCATCGAGCAAGAAAAGCGTATCACGCAAGCTACGAAGCTCACCCACTATCTCTGAGAGTCTCTCGGTAACTGCGCGAACCGCTTCGTGCGTCTGGTCTAGAAGGAATATTCTCTCTCTTTCGACTCTTATCCTTTCTGGCGAGATAGTTATTTTCTGGTTTGCCCGCGTCTTCACAACGACTTTTAGAGGACGCTTCTCCCTCTTGGAAATATAAATTTTCCAAATAACTCCAATACTTTCTCCTTTTCTGTTACACACGCTCCTGCCAACTATTCTTTCAAGCATTTTCCTATCGTTTATCTCACTTAGAAGGATGCCTCTCATACACTTCACTAAACCTTGCTGCTTATAATTTTATCAAGGGTATGTTTGTTTTTAATGATGTTTACCAGTTGAAAACAAGCTGTATTACTTCCGTCCTACGCACGCACCCTCATAGCGCCCTGTTAGGAAGGGCGCCCCTCACCGCGCCCCAGTTGTTGCTCTGGGGTGCTTGGGGTGTCATGGGGTCCGCCCGTCGCCGGGCTTCACCCCCTCCTCGGTCCCGCGCGCGGGAGCCCCCTGGGGGCTTGGATGCTTCCTCCTCGCCCGCAGGGGGAACGGCTAGCGCGTCAAGGCGCTCTTATGCTCCTCCAGCCACTCGCTCATGGCTTCGAGAACCCCCGCAGCCATCGCCGTGTAGTCGTCGCACTCCTCTTTCGCCATGCGCGCGAAGTAGGCGTATGCGAGGTTGTACAGCGCGCCCTTGTCCCTGTCCCAGCGCAGCCCGCACCTCGGGCACTCGTATACCCTGCTACGCCTCGTGTGCCCGACCTCCTCGCCTCTGCAGCCGCAGCGCGGGCACTGCTTGCCCGAGGCACGTGCAAGCCTGAGCATCGCTCCCTCGTGCACAGCCAGGTTCCTCAAGCTCCTCCTCGCCCTCAGAAGCGTCCCCTGCAACTTTGTCCCTC
>Ga0209225_1000775_pt1 | contig 34435 bp, 33 predicted proteins | sample WasSprMetagenome_FD_184732 | JGI IMG/M metagenome (GOLD analysis project Ga0209225, IMG submission 184732) | Sulfidic aquatic microbial communities from Washburn Spring, Yellowstone National Park, USA - WS (SPAdes) (version 3) | ecosystem: Environmental > Aquatic > Thermal springs > Hot (42-90C)... | reverse complement strand
CGGCAACCGCACCAGCTTTTATCCAGCTTGAAATGCTCTCTTTCGTTGCTTCAACGCCACCAGAAGGCATCAGTCGGGACCATGGACACGGCCCAAGAATGTCTTTTATAAATTGTGGACCTAGAACATCTGCCGGAAATATCTTTATTATGTCAGCGCCCATCTCTTCAGCTCTGGATATTTCAGAGGGTGTGCCGCAGCCAGGAACGTAAGCCACCTTATATCTATTACATACTTTTGCGATTTCAAGGTTGAATACAGGACCCACTATAAAGTTTGCTCCACAGTTTATGTAAAGTGACGCTGCAGACGGCTCTATTATAGTACCTGCACCAAGAATTACGTCTGGAAGTTCCTTATCGCGCCATTTCACAAGTTCGCTGAAAACTTGATAAGCCAAGGCTCCCCGGTTTGTGAATTCAACGACCTTTGCCCCGCCTTCAGCACACGCCACGATGATTTTCTTCGCTGTCTCTAAATCTCCCTCATAAAATGTTGGAAGGAGTCCAATTTCAGCTATCTTTGCAACAACTTCATGTTTTAACAATCTTGCCATTTCAAACACCCCAATTACCTAGCGGACTATTCTTCCGGAGGTTATCCCCTTCATAATGTTTTCCACCTCGCTTAATTTAACTACGCAGGAGTCGCCGTATACTGAATGTTTAAGACATGAAACGGCAACCGCGAAGTTCAAAGCCCTTTGCTTATCTTCTCCGAAATTAAGTAGCCCATATATTAGGCCGCCAGAGAAGGCGTCGCCCGCTCCAACCCTGTCCACAATAAAATCTATGTCATAGACTGGAGCGGTATAGAACTTTTGCCCATCGTATAATGCGCCCGACCAGGTGTTATGAGTCGCGCTTATGCTTCCCCTTAGCGTGAAGGAAACCGTCTTTATATTTGGAAACATTTCCATAATCTTTTGAGCTACAAACTGGTAGCTTTCAGCCTTCACCAAGCCCTTTACAACATCTACTTCTGGTGGTTTAATGCCGAACACTTTTTCAGCGTCTTCCTCATTGGCGACCATAACATCGACAAATTCCGCCAGTTGCGACATAACTTCCTTTGCAGTTTTTCCCCATTTCCACAAGGCAGCTCTATAGTTAAGGTCGCATGAAACGGTTAATCCCATTTCTTTAGCTTTCTTCACAGCCTCCAAGCACGCGCTGGCTGCGCCTTCGCTTACTGCAGGAGTTATTCCAGTCCAATGGAACCAGCATGCGTCAGACAGTATCTTTTCCCAGTCAAAATCTTTTGGGCTTATTGTCGCAAAAGAAGAATTAGCCCGATCATATATGACTCTGTTTGCCCTCTGAGCCGCACCGATTTCGAGGAAGTATATGCCTAAACGGTCGCCGCCTCGAACTATTTTGTCTGTCCCAACACCAAACTGCCGCAAAAAGTTTATGCAGGCATCACCCAAATCATTTGGCGGAAGCCTTGTTACAAAATCCGCTGGCTGGCCGAGATTCGCCAAAGTTATTGCAACATTTGCTTCTGCCCCAGCATAAATCACATCAAAGGACCTTGCTTGAACAATTCTTAGAAAACCAGGAGGAGCCAAGCGCAGCATGATCTCGCCGAACGTAACAACTTTTTTCACGCAAACCACCTTAAATTCCGGTTCAATGATACTGAGTGCTGCATGCTCATAAATGTGACGCTGATGCGCGCTAGCTTGTTGCTAAATTCGGACAAAAATAGATTTTATTTCCCTCAACAGCATATAAGTGAATGTTTGTTCATTTTTATGGTTCTTTTTCAAAATCAAGGAATTTATTGGTAATCAACTTGCCAACGCAACCTAACAAAAACAATTTTGTCCATTTTAGTCTGAATTCTGCAACATCCTAGCGCGTGAAGTGAAGTTCTCAAGATAATTTCATGGATAGGTATCATGGCTAATAATAGGAATGTTTGGAAATGGGTTTGCATGCAAGCCATTAAAAAATACTGCACATTAAGGGTTTCTCCTAAGCCTTTGAACCCTCATGGTTTTAAGCCTTCTCCAAGAATTGTTTACAGTTATGGAAGCCAGAACCGTCAAATCCAAGCCTTTTTAACTTTGCGTAAGCGTGTTTTGAGGATGGGTAAGCGTTTAGGTGTTGGCTGATGGGACGTTATCGTGTTTCTATTCAGGGTATTATTTCTTATGAGGGTTGGCGTGGGGTTTGGCTTTTAACTGTTGAGGTAGAACTTACAGTTTTCATAGTGTTGTTTAGGTGTGTTTGGGGATAAAAGGTTATATATTTATTTAATTAAAATTTAAAATTTTAATTAATATTCCAAAAAGGAAGTGTCGCAATGCTGAGGAAGCTGTCCGGTAATTGTAAACTTTTATTGAAATGTTTCATATGTGCACAAATAATTGTTCTAATAGACTTCTTTATAGTTTTATTTAGCTTATCTGGCACCATTTCTACCCTTATGTTAATTGAAGGTAGCTTTTTATTTCTTGTGGGGGGATTGATTGGAACTTATTCCTCCATCTCAGTGAGTAAGTTTAAAGAGATAGTTTTCCATTCAGAGTCTTGGACATTTGAAAAATGGGAAAAAAATTTAAAGCTAACTAGTATCGTTTTATGTACTGGAATTTTTTTATTTAGTGAAGCAATAATATTTTCTCTTGCTTTTAACATTTAATTTTTAAAAAAAATAAGAAACTATTTACTAGGTTTACTTACCTTACGTTTGCGGGCAAAGGCTACAACTGCGATTATTGCTACTACCGCAATAGTAACTCCTACGTATACGCCATATGCTTCTATGAAGCTAGGGCCTTTCTCCTCTCCAGCTTCATAGCGATAACCTGCCATTTCCATATATTCCTTTGCTTTTGTGAGGTTGTATTCTATTGGCTGTAGTAAGGTGTGATTATATTCGATGCTTGTGTATGGCAATGGAACAGTACCTGGTACACCATAGCCATTAAGTACTTCCTTAATAATTGCTTCTCTGGGAATTGCTAAGCTTAAGGCTTTTCTAACGTATCTTGCTGCTTCAGCGGCGCGACTTGGATCCTGCCTGCCTAGCGGAGTATCTATACCGGTTCCGAAAATTGGGTGTTTCATATTAAGTATTACATGTTGCCATTTATAAGAGTCGGTTATTATGACTTTGCCCCATGATGGATCAATCGTCGGAACCAGAGTTTCAATACCGTACATCGGGTCAAAAGCGTCTATCTCGCCATTTTTGAGAGCAGCCAGGACGGCGGCAGCACCTTCTATCTTGACAACATAGAATTCTTCGATATTTCCCGGCGTCTCCATCCAGTAATTATGGTTTCTAACGTATTTGAAGCATTGCTTGACTGGATCGTATCCCATGGCTATCCAGGGTCCGGTTCCAATGGGCCCGTGTGCAACATAATCGGTGCCATTGGGCATTTTGACCGTGTAAGTTCCTTCCCAAGTGTTAGCTGGATGCAATCCATGAACTCCTATTTCATCTGGGCCAAGGTCTTTATAGGCATGCCATGGAAGTATGTGAATATAGGTGAGCAAGATTTCTTTCGAAAATATACTGTATTTGGTCAGGTGAAAGGTTACTTGGTATTCACCCGTTATTTCTACACCTTGTGGACCGCCAAGATAGTTTTTAAGGATGGAACCTTGCAAAGAACCATATGTTTCATTCATTATTAGGTCGTATGTAAACTTGACGTCACTAGCATTGAACGGCCAACCATCGTGCCAAGTAACCCCTTTTCTAAGGTTCACCACCATTGTTTTTCCATCATCTGAAATCGTGTAATTCACAGCCAAAGCTGGGACTAATGTCTTATTTTGCCAGCTCCAGTATTCGTATAATCGATTATGGACTGGGCCGAATACATCGGAATCATCATATCCTGTTGAGTATGGCGGAAGGAGTGGAGGTTCTGGTTTCCAAACAGCAAATGCTGCCCAAGTTTTGCCTGGTATGGTCCAATATTCGGGATGAGGATAAAATAGAAAGTTCCATGTTGAGCCGTCTCTTATTTCGTACCCTTGTAATTTGGGATTGATTGCTAATATGTCAACTGGATAGTAAACGATAGGCATAGGCTCGTTTTCTATATACCATTTTTGAAATTCGTTAATCCAGTAGAGGTGTTCTTCTTCACTTATGGAACCCTCATAGTTCTCTAGAATTCGGTCGAGTTCTGTACTATTGACAAGACCATAGTTTACCCCGCTAGGTGGAAACTGTGAACTGTGGAATAACTCAAATGGATTTGGCATCATTGTATTGTAGTAGTAACGTTCCGTATAGGCGTCCCATCCCCCTTCATCGTATGTTCTGCCCAACGGTGTGGATGTGCGGCGCGGAGTAATTATGCTCCATGGTACATAAGTGTATTTTACGTCAATTCCTAGTTTACTCCACTCAATACAAATAGTAGTAGACCAAATCATCCTACTTTGAACATTATTGGGTATCATAACAGTCATTTTAAAGAAAGGAGGCCCTTGCGTCTCTGGATAATATGCAAACGCCGCTGGATTTAGGAATAGAGCATTGACAAGTATAAAAGTAATGCCTATTGTATAATATCTTTTTTCCATATTCCTAACCTCTTGGCGAAAAATTTATTAGTATTATGAGTTTAAAAAATTTTCTATAGGTAGATTATGAAGCCTTTACTTCGATATATCACAAGAAGAATATTGTTCTTTATTCCTCTATTCATAGGCGTGACTGCCCTCACTTTTTTCATGGTAAATGCTATAGGAGACCCTGTAGAAATGATGCTAGCTGAAGTTCCTGGAGTTTCCCAACGGCAAATAGAAATGGTAAAGAAGTTTTTTGGTACGGACCTACCAATCGCCCTTAGATATTTTAAATGGTTAGCGAATCTGTTGCACCTTGATCTAGGGGTTTCTATATACAAAGGTAAACCTGTTTTAAATTTACTGTCTACCTATGGCGCTCAGACTTTGAAAATTCAATTAGCATCTCTCGCGATATCTTTAATTTTAAGTATATTTTTGGGAGTAACAGCAGCAGTTAATCAAAATACTAAAAAAGATACAGCCATAATGAGTTTGTCATTACTCTGCCGTTCAATTCCTGGGTTTTGGTTGGGACTAATACTCATTCTTGTATTTTCGAATTGGCTTATGTTCTTCCCATCATACGGAGCTTTGTCGTCAAAAGAATATCTTTTCGGCAGCCGATTTTTAGATGAGCTTTGGCATATGGTTCTACCCACCTTAATGCTTATTTTTTTCGACCTTCCTGCATTTACTTTATTAATGAGATCCAGCATGGTTGACGTACTTAGAGAAGACTATATTCTGGCTGCAAGGGCAAGTGGATTAGGTAAGAAAACTGTGATTTGGAAACATGCATTAAAAAATGCGATTGCACCAGTTATTGCCTATGCTAGCTACACTTTTGGAGTCATGATCGCAAGTTCTCCAGTAACTGAAACTGTTTTTACATGGCCAGGTGTTGGCTTTCTTTTTGTAGATGCTATAACTAACTTAGACTATCCGATAATAATGGGCGTTATTTTAATTCTCGTTGTTTCCGTGTTCATTGCTAGTCTAGTTGCAGACATACTTTATGTTATTATTGATCCCAGAATTAAGTTAGAATAGTGCTTATAAGGAGGTATGATTTGAAATTGAAGTCTCCGATAAAAATTAGAATTTTTAAGGAAAACAGCTTCTGGGATCTTGCTTGGAAAAGATTTAAAAGAAAAAAACTAGGTCTAATTGGATTATCTTTAGTCCTTATGATCACTGTAATGGGGATATTCGCACCGTTGCTTGCGCTTTATGATCCTAATGATCAGTCAGCATTGATCTACGGACCCGGCTCTTATGCTCCACCATCACTTGCACACCCTCTAGGTACAGATAGATTTGGCTTCGACGTCTATAGTAGGATACTTTATGGTGCTCGAACAGCACTCATAGTCGGTATCCTAACCGCGATTCTCTCATCCATTATAGGAATAATGATCGGAGCTATTGCTGGATTCCTAGGAGGACAAACCGATGAAATCTTAATGAGGTTCACGGAGGCATTCATGCTTGTTCCTTCCTTTGTAGTAATACTTTTTTTGGTTAGAATATTTAACATATTATCCCCAAAAACTTTTTTGGGTCAAATTCCACTTCTAAACTTATGGATCATAATTTTCGTATTAGCAGTATTCGACTGGCCACCAATAGCAAGGGTTGCAAGGTCACAATTCCTTAAGCTTAAAGATCAAGAGTTTGTAGAAGCCGCAAGATGTCTGGGGGCATCAAATTGGAGAATAATCTTTAATCATGTGCTGCCAAATGCCCTACCGCCAATAGCTGTGTTGTCAGCGCTTGAAGTGGGAAATGCTATATTATCAGAAGCTATGATAAGCTTCTTAGGTTTTGGAGATCCGCATGTAATTTCTTGGGGGCAGATGCTTACATTTGCTGCACAAGATATGCAAGTAGCTCCTTGGGTTGTGATAGCTCCTGGCGTTTTCATATTTCTAATGATATTGGGATCCAATTTGTTAGCAGAATCCTTAAGTGATGCACTTAACCCCAGATTAAAAGAGTGAGAAAAATGTCGGAGACGCAGAGCTCTGAGAAGCTGCTTAAAGTAGAAAACCTCGTAACATACTTCTATACATCATCTGGAGTAGTTAAGGCGGTTGACGATATTACCTTTGACATTAAACGAGGAGAAGTTGTTGGACTGGTAGGTGAATCAGGGTCAGGGAAATCAGTTACATGCCTATCCATATTAAGAACGGTTCCCAGACCAGGGAAAATAGTTGGCGGTAAGATTATATTTAAAGGAAGCAACCTTTTAGAGAAATCTGAGACTGAAATGCAGAAAATTCGTGGGAAAGAAATATCTATGATTTTTCAAAATCCCGCCTTTTCACTTAATCCAATATGTACAATAGGGGAACAATTAGTTGAAATTTTGCGCTGGCATACAGGTCTAAACAAAGAAGAGGCGGCTGAAAGAGTTATCAAATTACTTAAAGCGGTAAAGTTACCCGACCCTGAAAGAAGATTTAATCAATATCCACATGAGCTTAGTGGTGGAATGAAACAACGAGTAGTAATCGCAAGGGCACTCTTATGTAACCCATCTCTTCTTCTAGCCGATGAGCCCACCACAAATGTAGATACGACGGTTCAAGCACAGCTTTTGAATCTACTCAATGACTTAAAAAGGGATTTCGGTATGGCAATACTATTTGTAACACATGATATGGGCATCGTTGCACAATTAACAAACAGAGTGATTGTTCTATACTGTGGTAAAGTTTGTGAAATCGCGGACACTGAAACTATATTCTCGGAAGCAAGGCATCCATACACAAAAGCGTTAATATCCTCAGTACCGCGTTTCGATTATAAAGTAAGTCAAAGACAAAAACTTAAAGTTATAGAAGGAAGTATTCCTGACCCGATCTCTCCTCCGTCTGGGTGCAGATTTCATCCAAGATGTTCTTACGCTGACGCAGTCTGCAAAAGTAAAGTGCCCGAACCGAGAGAATTAGAACCAGGACATATCGTTGCATGCCACCACGCTGGAGAAATAAAGTGGAGCGACTAAACATGCGCGAGAATCCTTTGTTAATAACAAAGAATCTTACGAAATACTACCCCGTTTCAGAAAGAGGCATAATTCTAAGAAAACAGATCGGCATAGTAAAAGCCGTCGACCGCATAGATATCGCTGTTAATAAAGGCGAAACATTAGGCTTGGTTGGAGAAAGCGGATGCGGAAAAACAACTCTCGCTAAAACTATTTTGCATTTAATCATGCCTACCTCTGGAGAAGTGTTTTTTAAAGGTGTAAATATAACCAAAATCTTCAGCTCAAAAGATAGAACTAAAAAACTTGAGCTAAGAAGGAAAATGCAACTTATATTTCAAGATCCGTATATGTCACTTAATCCCAGATGGACGGTTGCCGATATAATAACTGAACCTTTCAAGTTGCATAAGCATATCCCTAAAGACGAGTGGACAGATAGACTTTTAAAGCTTTTAAGGCTGGTAGGTTTAGAAGAGTATCATGCATATAGATATCCTCATGAATTTAGTGGTGGACAAAGACAGAGAATTGGAATAGCTAGGGCTTTGGCCGTTGAACCAGAATTTCTTATTTGCGATGAACCTGTATCCTCTTTAGATGTTTCAGTACGAGCCCAAATTCTCAATTTACTAGCGGAGTTAAAGGCGAAATTAGGCCTAACATATTTATACATTTCTCATGATCTAAACACCGTGTGGCACATTTGTGATAGGGTAGCGGTGATGTATTTAGGTAAAATTGTTGAATTGGCTGAGGTCAACGAGATTTTTCAATCCCCTTTACATCCTTATACCGAAAAGTTAATAGAGGCAATTCCTATTCCTGACCCAAAAATTAAAGGTAAAGAATTTACATTAGTTGGTGAAGTCCCAAGCGCCGTTAACCCACCTGGAGGATGTCGTTTTCATCCCAGATGTCCGTTCTGCAAACCCATTTGCGAAAAAACAGAACCTAAATTAACTGAGGTCAGAAAGAATCATTTTGTTGCTTGCCATAATTTTTAGTTTTCATTTCATGTAAACGATATGCTTTTTCATAAAATCCTCGTTCAGTTCTACTCCAAGCCCTGGTTTCTTTGGTATTTCGACAAATCCCTCCTCATCTATTTTTATAGGTTCACTTAGCATGGCATCTCTAACTTCCACATCAAATGCGGGTGGGTGATAACAATATTCTACCCATGGAATATTTGTTGAGCCTATTACTTGCAACGTTGCAGCTAATCCTAATCCTGGTCCCCAAAAATGCGGGATGCACTGCTTTCCATAAGCCTCTGCTAAAAAGGCTATCCTTCTAACTTCTGAAATGCCACCAGCGTGCATAACATCTGGTTGGACTATATCTAATGCACCCTTTTCTAAAACCGTTTTGAACGTGTGAAATCCAAACATTGCACCTCCCCCAGCTATTGGAATGTCTACTGCATGACATAATTTTGCGCTCAATTCAGGATTATTAAAGTGCGGCAAAGGTTCTTCAAGCCATAAAACCTCATATTTTTCAAGTCCTTTAGCGTATTTTAAAGCAGTTTGAAAATCGTAGAGAGGTTGAGGAACCCATGCTTGCATAGCATCAACCATTAAATCAACATCGTAACCAACGCTTTCTCTTATTTTTTTTATAATGTTTATAACCTTATTAGGGTCGGGCCACATCCATCCAATATGAAGCTTCACCGCTCTAAAGCCCTCCTCAGATAGACTGTTAATAAACTTTACCCACTTCTCAGCATTCCAAAGTGGATATTCCTCGAGAACAGAAGCGTAAGCTTTTACCTTATCTTGATAAGCTCCAAGAAGTTTGTAAATTGGTAGACCAGCTTTCTTTCCAATACAGTCCCAAAGGGCTATCTCTATGCAACAGGGACGGGGGCTTACCCCAGTCCCAAAAGGTTGCGATCGAAAATATTTCACAAATCTTTCAACATAAAAAGGTTCTACGACTTGATTTATTAAATATGGTTTGACATGTCTTTCAATGTATTCGCAAAACCATGGATCGGGTACATCTTGTACACCGAAACCTGTTATCCCTTCGTCTGTAAATATTTTTACTAAAGTAAATCTTTCACTTTTTATAACTTTTTCCGGATCTTCATGCGCAACTCGAAGGCCAGGTTCTTTAAAAGGCATTTCAATACAATATACTTTCAAGTCTTTTATTTTCAACTTGTACACCCAATTTCCTGTTATCTCTAAAATCTAAATTTACAAAATCGGAAAACTTTATAAAGTTTTTGAACTAAAATATTGCCAAAATGTCGTGAGGATGAGGATGAATGAGAAAATATAAAATTGCCGTTTTAGGAAGTGGCAATGGGGGACTTACGTTTGCTGGTGACTTAGCTCTTGCCGGACATACTGTGAACCTTTGCGATCTGCCACAGTTCAAGGAAAGTATTGCCCCAGTAATAGAAAGGGGAGGTGTTGAGATGGCTGGAGTTGCTAGAGCTGGTTTTGCGAAGTTAAACTGTGTTACAACGAATGTTGGCGAAGCTATTAAGGATGTTGACATCGTAATTATAGCTGTACCCGCCTATGGCCACAGGGCTTTTGCAGAAGCCATGGCACCGTATATTGAAGATGGACAATTAATAACTTTAAACCCATCTTATACCCTGGGATGCATAGAATTCGCCCACACCCTTAAAGAGAAGGGAGTAGACCTTAATAAGATTATGATAGGAGCCACGGGCATTCTTCCATATGCCACAAGAAAATTCTTAGGTAATAAAATCTATTGTACTGCTGTTAAGGCAAAAGTTCCTTTCGCAGCTTTCCCAGCGAAAAATACCGCAAAGATGCTACATGTCTTAAACGAAATATATCCTCAAGATGATGGCGAGCGCGGAATATTGATAGATTCCGTTAATGAGTTAAAGATGAGTTTAGAGAACATTAACATATTTGCTCATCCCCCCATGATGATTCTTAAGGCCGTTGATGTGGAGTTGGGCGAAGAACCATATTTAAAAGCTGAGAAATCGCATGCTGTCGCACTGTTAAGGAGAGCGATGAATGCAGAGGCTATGAAAATTACAAAAGCATTTGGCATGGAACCATGGCCCTATGAATACCTCCATGACGTTATAATGTATCCATATTGGGTAAAACGTCCAAGAGAGAAAATCGACGAACCAGAGTGGGCTAAACCTGAAAATCAACCTCTCGAATATGCACCTGGACGTGGATTTAACTTCCTGAAAGGACGCTACATAACTGAAGATATTCCTTACGGACTAGTTCCAATAAGCGAATTGGGCGATTTGGCAGGAGTTGAAACTCCAACTATTGATGCAGTAATAGAAATTGGATCAATAATCGCTGAGGAAAATTTCCGGGAAAAAGGAAGAAATCTTAAGAAATTAGGCTTAGCAGGAATGAGTAAAGAGCAGATCCTAAAATACGTGAATGAAGGACAAACCTAATATTTTTATTTTCCTCCACGTCGCACGTCATATCGAGATTAGTTAGCGGACTTAAACCTAGGATGGCGGTTAATGAATAAGAACACATAGTAGAACTAGTTTATATTAAAAGGAAAAAGAAAATTTGAATGAGTAAATCTCTAATCATTAAAGCGTAGCACGGAGAAAAACAAAGCGATAACCAAAAAGCTGTTTTTAAAAATATATGGTAATTTTGCGTTATACTTCAAATCAACTCAGCCCCATGGTTTCCTATTGTTAAATGTTAGCTGTTTCCACATTCATTTCGGGATTTTGTTCTAAGTTATCAGTAGCTTCCAAGTAAGCATTGCTGCAGTAGTCATGTCTACGCCATTAATGCCGTTTGCCTAGCGTCAACAAATACTTAATTTGGCTCGGTTATGGAACACGTGCGTCATATATCTTTAGTCTTCTTCTACCCCCCATAATTGGACTGCCATTATCATGTATCGAAAGCTCCTTCTATTCGCGCGCATATCGCCCAAAAACCTCAAGCCTTCCTCAGCAACGGCTTAACAAGGGACTTATTGTCTACATTTCATTGTGTTATAACAATTCTAACGGGGTTTTCTGTTCCTTTTTCCAGCATTTCCATACCATAGTTCACATCTTCAAGTCGTATCTTATGGGTGATGGAAGTTGAAAGGTCTATTTTTCCGGAGTCTACCAAATTAATTAGTTGAATCATCTCCGATTTTAGATGGTCATTTACACCTATTATCTCTATTTCTTTGCCTATTATGGTCTTATACGGATGAACAGTTATATTTTCGGAGCTTATGCCAACCACCACAACTCTCCCGCCCTTTCCAACACAATTAATAGCTTGTTCAAGCGTGGTTTTTAAGCCTACAAAGTCCAAGGCGACGTCAGAAAGCTTGCCGTAAGTTATCTCCTTTATTCTTTGCACAGGCTTCTCTTTAGCGGCGTTTATAACTTCATCTGCTCCTGCTTTTTTGGCAATTTTTAGCTTTTGCTCCGAAATGTCCACAGCAATAACCTTCCCTGCACCAAAAATCCTCGCGGCTAATTGGACAGCGTGAATTCCGACGCCCCCAACACCATAAATAACAACGGTTTCCCCCGCGTTTACCCTTCCTCTCTTTAGAGCATGGAAGGCTGTTGAAACGGCACATCCAATTATGGCGCCTTGCTCAAAAGGTATCGAACTTGGCAATTTCAAGGCATTTTTGGATGGAACTTTTACATATTCAGCGAAACCTCCATCCACATCCTTTCCTACCATTTTATAATGCTCGCAAAAGTTTTCCCTTCCTGTAGCACAAAAAACGCATTCCCCACAACTTAGCACGTAATGAACACAAACTCTATCACCTTTCTCTATGCCATGTACTCGGCCGCCCACATCGGCTATTATACCCGCAATTTCATGACCCAGTATTATCGGTAGTCTTCCAACAACACTTATGCCTTCTCGATAGTTTATGTCTGAATGACATATGCCGCTTGCCTTCACCTCAATTAAGACATCCTCTTCTCCTAACACGGGTACTGGAACACTCTCTATATGCAATTTCTCTTTTACCCTATGTAGCCGAGCAGCCATCATCTCCACCACTTAATCACCAAAAAATAAATAAAGATAAAGATTTCTTAAATAATTTGCGTACATGAATTACATCCTCTAGCAGTTTATAGCATAAAATTACTGCATGTTTAAGGCACGCATTCGTTTTTCTTATGCGTTTTTCATAAACGAAGTTCAAGCGACTAATTACTAATAAATTTCAAGTTGTAAAGATCTTGTTACGCGGTTGACGTTCAGAAGATGTTTAAATCTTGCCAAAAATCAAACACGTTATAAACCTTTCTGCTGGAAGGCTTGACTTTAACACTCTCCTAATTATTAATGTAAGGCGGCTACAAGGCATAAAAGAAAGTTATATGCAATAAGCTCGATCTGACTAAAAAGAGTTAGAGGAGCGGTCACTGGAAAGTTAAAAGATGCGCGCCTGTGAGAAAGCTGCATATATAGTTTCTCCCACATTCATAAATATACATTCATTATGAAGGGGTCATGGGCGCGCGCATCTGTTTTGCCCATTTTATGTTATGCCTTTGGATGTTTTTGACCGTAAAATTGTTGAGTTTCTATGGTGGCTTAAAAGCAGGGCTATGCTGAGTCTACTATCAAGTCAAGGGTCAAGCTTTGAAGCGCCTTGTTAAGCTTGGAGCGAATCTTTTTGATCCAGATTCTGTTAAGGAGATTATAGCTAAACAAAATACGTGGAATCCAGGACGCAAAGAGCTTGCAGTTGAAGCGTACAGTAGCTTCTTAACCATGCTAGGAGGCACATGGAGTCCGCCAAGATATAAGCGCATTCCAAAGTTGCCGTTTATCCCTCTCGAAAGCGAAATTGATCAACTTATAGCCTGCTTCGGATCTAAAATGGCGACTTTACTACAACTTCTGAAGGAGACGGGTATACGTTTGGGCGAGGCTGTTAGAATCAGATGGCAAGACATCGACTTCCAATCTGGAGTGATACGAATAACTCCTGAAAAGGGAAGCAATCCTCGCGTATTAAAGCTCAGCGGAAAGCTGCTTCAGATGTTGAATAATATCCGGAGGAATGCCGAAACTGAAAATGTTTTCCCGTCAAAATCTTGCATTGAAGCCTACTATTATAGAAAGCGGAAGCAAATAGCAGCAAAGCTTTGTAACCCGCGATTGCTACAAATAAGCTTCCACACGTTTCGACATTGGAAAGCAACAATGGAATACGCCAAAACAAAAGATATTCTTCACGTCATGAAAATTTTAGGCCATAAAAGCATACAAAACACGTTGGTCTACACTCAGCTCATAGACTTTAAGTCAGACGAATACGTGTGTAAAACAGCTGAAAACGCCAGGGAAGCTGCACAACTGGTTGAAGGTGGCTTTGAATATGTTTGCACAACGCCAGAGGGCATTATGCTCTTTAAAAAACGCAAATAGGCCTGGCGAATACAGGGGGTTCATTAAAAAGTGCAGGGGGTGGGATTTGAACCCACGAACCCCTATGGGACAGGCTCCTGAAGCCTGCGCCTTTGACCAGGCTCGGCAACCCCTGCTCGCTATTAAAGGCTTTTCATGAAAAGGTTTAAGAGTTACTGTTCCAATTATGGTTTCGGGGAGAGTTTACCTAATGCCGACGCATGGTTCGCTTTCGAAAGCTGGAAAGGTTAGGTCTCAGACGCCTAAGGTTCAGCCTTTGGATAGGAAGAGGCCTGTGCCTAGGTTTAGGAATAGGCGTAATTATGAGAAGCGGGTTATGCTTCAGCGGAAGCCTGGGCAGAACTGGGTTTAGCCGTTTAAACCTTTTATTCTTTTAGGCTTTTACTATAGTTCATGAGATGTGCTGATGTCGTTGTTTTAAACGCTAATGTTGTTACTTTAAGTTATAGGCAGCCTAGAGCTGAAGCTTTGGCTATACGTGACGGTAGAATTGTGGCTGTTGGTTCCAATGGGGAGGTTCGCTGTTTCATTGGCGATAGAACAAAGGTTGTAGATGCATGGGGTAAAACTGTTGTTCCAGGTTTTGTTGATTGTCATGTGCACATGACCAGTTTCGGGAAGCAGTTGCAGATGCTCGACCTGCGGGATGTAAGCTCAATAAAGGAAATGAAGCGAAAAATACGTGAATATGCAGAGGAAAATCCGGGGAAAAGCTGGATTCTTGGTGGACGCTGGGACCATGAACGTTTTTCAGAGAAGCGTTATCCAACACGTTGGGATTTGGATGAAGCTGTTTGGGATAAGCCGGTCTTCCTTGTAAGGGTTTGTGGACACGTTGGTGTTGTTAACACAAAAGCTTTGGAATTGGCTGGAGTTGGAAAAGAAACACGTGTAAACGGCGGGACAGTAGACTTGGATACGGCAAGCGGCGAGCCTAATGGGATTTTAAGGGAGAACGCTCTAGCCCTTGTATGGCGGGTTGTGCCGAAGCCGAGCGTGGCGGAGCTTGAAGAGGCTTGCATCCAAGCGTGCACGAAAGCCGTGGAAAATGGTTTGACAGCGGTGCACTGGATTGTGGATTCTGCTGATGAAATACGCATTGTGCAAAAGCTTAACAGTGAGGGAAAACTGCCCTTAAGAGTTTATTTGGGCATTCCAGTGGAACTTTTAGATGAGTTTGTGGGACTTAGTTTGGTTTGCGACTTTGGCGGCGAAATGGTGCGTTTTGGCTTTGTTAAAATTTTGGCTGACGGTTCGCTAGGCGCACGTACAGCCGCCCTTAAAGAGCCCTACGCTGACAAGCCTGAAACAAGCGGTATGCTGATTTATTCTCAGCGTAAACTTAACCAGCTTGTTTTGAAGGCGCATAAGGCTGGCTGGCAGGTGGCTGTTCATGCTATTGGCGATAAAGCTATTGAGGCTGTTTTAAAGGCATTTCATAATGCTTTGAAAAAGTTTCCTCGGATGGGGCATAGGCACAGAATTGAACATTGCTCGGTGCTCAGTCCTAGGCTTATTAAGTGTATGAAAAGGCTTGGCTTGATTGCCTCCGTTCAGCCCCATTTTATTGTTTCTGATTTTTGGGTTGTTGATCGTGTAGGCGTTAAAAGAGCAAGATGGGTTTATCCCTTTAAGACGCTTATGAGGGAAGGCGTAGTGGTGGCTTCCGGTTCCGACTGTCCAGTTGAACCGATAAACCCTCTTTTAGGGATTTGGGCTGCCGTTGCAAGAAAAGGTTTCAAAGAAGAGAGCCTAACTGTGGAGGAAGCCCTTAGGACTTACACTTTGAATGCGGCTTATGCCTCTTTTGACGAGGGAAAGAGGGGAACCATTGAGGTTGGGAAGCTTGCAGATTTGACTGTACTGTCTGAAGACCCGTTTAAGGTTGAGCTAGACCAGATTAGGCATATAAGCGTTGAAATGACCATTGTTGGCGGGAAAATCGTTTATGCCCGCAGCTAGCCTTTTCCCATTTTAGTTTGGTTTATTTGCCCCTTCACCATTATTTTTAATGGTCGCGTCGGACTTGAATGAAGAAAACGAAAACGCTCTAAGAGAAATAGTTGCAAGTTTGATGCAGATTCCTTCGCCTAGCCCAGATGATGTTAACCGCACTAAAATGAGGGTTGCAGCCAAATACCGTCTCAGAAAGATTCCATCAAACCCTGAAATTATCGTTTTTCTACAAGGGGAAGCGGAGAGGCGAAAGCTTCTGCCTGTTCTGCGTCGTAAAGCCACAAGAACTGTTTCGGGGGTTACTGTTGTGGCTGTTATGACCCAGCCTTATCCTTGTCCTCAGCCTGAGCCTTGCGCCTACTGTCCTGGTGGTCCGCCTTTTGGGGTGCCTCAGAGCTATACTGGTTTTGAGCCTGCCGCCATGAGGGGTTTGCAGAACGCTTTTGACCCTTATTTGCAGGTTAAAAGCCGCATTGGGCAGTTGGAGGCTATTGGGCATGTGGTTGATAAGGTTGATCTTATAATTATGGGTGGAACTTTTCCAGCCACTCCAGAGGAGTACCAAACATGGTTTGTTAAGCGTTGCCTAGACGCCATATCTGGTGTAGATTCCCAAAATCTTGAAGAGGCTAAGCGGTTGGCGGAAACAAGCCGCATAAGGAATGTTGGGATCACTGTTGAAACACGTCCAGACTGGGCTAAGGAACAACATGTGGACAAAATGTTGGATATGGGCGTTACGCGCGTCGAGTTGGGCGTCCAAAACCCAGATGACACCATTTACCGGCTTGTTGGCAGGCGACATACGGTTCAAGATGTGATTGAGGCTACGCGGATACTGAAGGATGCTGGATTAAAAATTGTTTATCATATGATGCCCGGCTTGCCCGGTTCAAGCATGGAGAAGGATTTGGCTGTTTTCCGTGAAATTTTCTCTAATTCAGCCTATAAGCCCGATATGATTAAAATTTATCCTTGCCTAGTTTTGAAGGGCACAAAAACTTATGAGTGGTTTGTGCGGGGCGAGTATAAGCCCTACACGACCGAGGAAGCAGCCAAACTTATAGTTGAGGTTAAGAAGATGGTTCCGCCATGGGTTCGAATAATGCGGGTTCAAAGAGACATTCCAGCCTCGCTTATAGTGGCTGGCGTTAAAATAAGTAACTTGCGGCAACTTGTCCAGCAGAAGCTGAAAGAGCAAGGGTTAAGATGCCGATGCATAAGGTGCCGCGAGGTTGGACACCGCCTAATGGCGGACAGCGTAAAGCCAGATCCGGAAAAAGTTAGGATTTTAACAACACGTTATGAGGCTTCCGAAGGCGAGGAAATCTTCATTTCAGCAGAAGACGCAGAAAATGATGTTTTGATAGGTTATTTACGCTTACGTATTCCATCTGAGAGGGCGCACAGACCAGAGATAAGGGCAGAGCCTTGCAGCATAATCCGCGAATTACACGTTTATGGACCAGTCGTGCCAGTTGGCAAACGCTTGCCGAAGGCTTGGCAGCACAAGGGTTATGGCGCTATTCTGCTAGGCGAGGCAGAGCGCATAACCCGTGAAGAATACGGTTTCCGAAAGATACTTGTTATAAGTGCGTTGGGCACAAAACAATACTATAAAAGGTTTGGATACAAATACGAAGGACCATACATGGCAAAAATATTGGAGAATTAAATATGAGCGAAGAAAGTGCAACCCTCTTGGGTTATAAGGGCTTGGCTCTAAAAACCCTTAAAAACATTGGAGCCAAAGTTGGTGATTTAATTCGTATAATAAAGGGCAACCAAGTCTATGAGGGTGTTTTGATTCCTCGTTCTGAGTATGGCGATGACAAGCATATTGTGATTAAGCTGCGAAGCGGTTACAACATTGGTGTTCGCCTAACCCCAGACGTCAAAGTGGAAAAGGTTGGAAGGGGCGAGAAGCCAGCTTTTATTGCTCCTCCCCTGCCTGAGCAGAATCCAGCCTTGCCAAAGGTCTCCATTATAAGTACTGGCGGCACCATTGCCAGTCGTGTGGATTATCGCACTGGGGCTGTTCGTCCAGCCTTGTCAGCAAGTGACCTATACAGCGTTGTTCCAGAATTAGCCGAAATAGCCCGCATAGACGCCCAAATATTGTTCAGCCTATACAGCGAGAACATTACTCCAACCCACTGGACGGAGATGGCGAAAACTGTGGCTGAAAAAATAGCGGATGGTGTGGACGGTGTAGTAATAGCCCACGGAACAGACACCATGGGTTATTCGGCTGCAGCCCTAAGCTTCGCTTTGCAAAATCTCCCAGTTCCAGTCATCTTTGTCGGCTCGCAGCGTTCGGCAGACCGTCCAAGCTCAGACGCAGCCACAAACTTGACGGGTGCTGTTCTAGCCGCTGCCAAAGCCCCCTTCGCAGAAGTGGCAGTAGCCATGCACCAAACAATTTCGGACACAGCCATAGTGCTCCACCGCGGAACAAAAGCGCGAAAGTGCCACACAAGCAGACGCGACGCCTTCAGAACAGTAAACGCCCAACCCCTCGCCAAAATAGAAGAAAACTGTGTGGTTATGCTTACGGAAAACTATCAGAGGCGAGACCCAACACGGAAGCCCATTGTCAAGGCAAACTTCAGCGAAAAAGTAGCCTTAATCAAATTTTACCCGGGCATGAACCCGGCAGTAATAGACTGGTATGTGGATAACGGCTACAAAGCCATAGTCCTAGAAGGCACTGGTTTAGGACACGTTTCAAACCGCCTCTTCCAACCAATAAAGCGCGCAGCGGACAAGGGCGTTTTGGTGGCTATGGCTTCCCAGTGCATATGGGGAAGGGTAAACATGAACGTCTATGACACTGGAAGGGACTTGCTAGCATTGGGCGTGATTCCGCTGGAGGATATGCTGGCGGAAACAGCCACCGTCAAACTCATGTGGATATTCGGACAAACCAGCAACCCAGAAAAAGCTAAACAACTTCTTAAGGCGAATATTGCTGGCGAGTTTTCCCAACGAACAGTATACGAGGAGGAAACCAAACGGTGACAAATCAGATAGACTATACACGAATAGGCTTAAAAGTGGGCTTAGAAGTCCACCAGCAACTAGAAACTCAGACAAAACTCTTCTGCGCATGCAAACCAGAACTCTTCAAAGAAGAGCCAGAAATCACTTTCCTAAGGCGTTTGAGACCAACCCAAAGCGAGCTCGGCCAAATAGACCCAGCAGCCTACTTCGAATTCCAAAAGGGCGTAAAAATCTTGTATGAGGCGGATAGGCAAACCGCCTGCCTAGTGGAAATGGATGAAGAGCCCCCCCATCCGCTGAACATGGAGGCCGTGGAAATAGCCCTAACAGTGGCTTTGATGATGAACGCCACTCCAGTAGACGAAATCCACGTAATGCGAAAAACCGTCATAGACGGCTCCAACACAACAGGCTTCCAGCGCACATGTACAATAGCCCTAAACGGAATGATAAAAGTTGGCGAAAAAACAGTCCCAATACAGCACGTAAGCCTAGAAGAAGACGCAGCCCGAAAAACAGGCGAAGAAGGAACAATAATACGCTACCGCATAGACCGACTGGGCATACCACTAATCGAAATAGCCACTGCGCCAGTAATAAACACGCCAAAGGAAGCTGGAGAAGTAGCCCTAGCCATAGGAAAAATTCTACGAGCCACAGGACGCGTAAAACGGGGACTTGGCACAATACGCCAAGACCTAAACGTTTCCATAAATGGCGGAGCCCTGACAGAGATAAAAGGCGTCCAAGAACTCGAACTCATCCCACTGGTTGTAGAATACGAAGTGCAGAGGCAACTAAACCTAATGAAGATAAGCGAAGAACTAAGACAAGCTGGAGCCACATCGGGAAATCTGAAAGAAGAATTTTTCGATGTTACAGAAGTTTTCCGTCAAACAGCATGCAAAGTCATACGCAAAGCCCTAGAAAAGGGACACGTGGTTTTAGCTGTTAAACTGCCAAATTTTGGAGGCTTTTTGAAACGTGAACTCATGCCGGGCATACGCCTAGGAACAGAAATGGCTGACCGCGCCCGGTTCTGGGGACGAGTAGGCGGAATATTCCACACAGACGAGCTTCCAGCTTATGGCATAACAGCCCAAGAAGTTGAAGCTTTGAGAAATGCTGTGGGCGCCAAAGAAAAAGACGCGGTGGTTTTTGTGGCAGATGCGAGGGAAAATGCAGAAGATGCTTTGAGGGCTGTTATTGAAAGAGCCCTGGAAGCCATAAAAGGCGTTCCAGAAGAGACAAGAGCCGCAAACCCAGACGGAACAACCCGCTATATGCGTCCAAGACCTGGAGCAGCCCGCATGTACCCTGAAACAGACATACCGCCAATACATGTGACAGAAGAGCTCATAAACAGCATCCGCCAACGACTACCAGAACTCCCAGAACAGCGACTGGAGAGGCTGATGCGCGAATACTCCTTAAACCAGAAGCTTGCCAAACAAATCATGGAATTGGAGTACACGGAACTCTTCGAAACCATAGCCAAAGAAAGCAAGGTTACACCAACAACAATAGCCGTGTTTCTAACAGAAACCATGAAGGCCTTAAAACGAGACGGCATACCAGTCGAAAAAGTTTCAGAAACAAAAATAAGGGAGGTTTTCAAGGCTTTGGGAGCCGAAGAAATCACGAAAGAGGCCCTTCCAGACATTGTGGCTTGGCTATCAAAGAATGAGGAAAAAACTGTTATGGAGGCTGTTGAAAGCCTAGGACTGAAGACGCTGACAAAAGAGGAGCTTGGAAAAATTATAGATGGCATAATAGCCAAAAACAAGGATTTAATCGAGAAAATTGGAGCAAAAGCCTTCGGCACAGTCATGGGAATGGTTATGAAAGAGGTTAGGGGGAGAGCAAACGCCGAAACAGTGAGCGAACTAATAAGGCAAAGGTTGGCGAAAAAGGCCTAGCCCAAAACGTCTATCTGTATTTCTCCAGTGAAACTATCTTTTCCTGCACTGGTTTTAGGCTTTCACCACAGTATGGGCAGATGTTAAATTCTGGAAGCACTGGCTTGCCACATGCAATGCAAATTTTTGGATATTTGAGCTCCTCCTCAAAGCTCTTAATCTCCCTCTTCAGGTGGCTGAGCTCAGCCTTAATCTTTTCTAAACCTTCCTTGAGGGGTTGAATCTCCTTAACTTCGGCTCTTATGTTGTAGATTACGTCTTTAACGTGGGATAAGATTTCATTGTTCATTTCAACAGTTTCGTTCATAGCATCCAACAATTCGCTTTTCCGCTCCAGAAGCTGCGACTCAACCATGCTCTGCTTTTTTGCGTCTGAAAGCACCTTGTTTAAGAAGGCTTCTACAGGGTTTTGGAAGGCTATGGCGCATGTTATGCCCCAAAGGATGAAGGTTGTCGTGGCGCTTATTAGGAAGTAGATGGGCGGTGTTATTGCCTCAAGCTTTTCCTTAACCAGCGGGTAAAGTTGCAAAAGTGTGATGGGCTTATTAAGGAGTAGGGCGTTTGCGGCGTCGATTAGGTGGGCTGCTGCTATGACGGTTAGTGTGCTGAAAATCCAAACGTCTATTCCCTTTTTTGTCAAGGCGTTTGCCTCTTTTCAGTATATTGCATCTTAATATTTAATATGATATTTCGCATCCGAAATATATCAAAACACGTAAATCCTAAAAGGAGAACAAAACCAATCATATGGGTGTGGTTAATTTGAGCGGGAAAGCGGCTAAACCATCAGAGGGGGAGTTTTCATTTCGCGTTAAGGTCGGCGACTATGAGGTTGAAGTTAGGGGTTCAAGGGATGACGTTCTAAAGACTGTTCGCGACTTGCCAAATCTCATGCCAGATGTCAGCAGAGCCTTCGAAAACCTAAAGCCAAAAACCGCGGCAACAGTTATCGTTAAGACTCCAGTTTCAACGGTTAAGGAGGAGTCTCCCGTAGAGAAGTATCCAAAAATTCCAAAGGTTGAAAGCTGCAGTGAGGCTGTTCTGAAGATTCTTGAAAGCGACTGGGGGAAGTGGCGTCCAAGAACCTTGGCGGAGCTCAAGGCGGCTTTTGCGGCAAACAACTTGGACTTTCCGGGGCGGACTTTGGCTGGGGACTTGCTTGGGCTTGTGCGTAAAGGCGTGGTAAGGCGTTGGAAGACTGATAAGGGTTATGTCTACATCCTCGCTGAAAAAGAGGTGTTAGCCCAAAAGGAGGAAACAGCATGAAAAGGGTTGAGGTCCACATTAAAACGTCCTTTGGCGAGATAGTTGTTGAGGGCGAAAACCCTCAAGAGGTTTTAAGTCTCTTAGAGGCTTTTCCAATGGATTTTGTGGAAAACATTTCAAGCATGGTTTCCAGCAAGCTTGTCCCATCGGCGGCAGTCCAGCTTAAGGGCATTATAGAATTCACAACTGAGGGACCGGTGCTGATAACCCGTGAGAAGCTGACGCATTATGAGGCTATTGGGCTTATTTTGTATGCTTCTGATGGGAGGCAGAACACGGCCACACAAGTTCAGAAGCTTCTAGAGTCCAGCGGCATAAAATGTATGGTTCCAGCCCGCCTAAACGAGATGGTCAAGCGTGGCCAAGTCTTTAAGCCAGACCCGAAGAGGCCTGAGTTTAAGTTGACGGTTCAGGGCGAGAGATGGATTGAGGATGAGGTTTTGGCTAGGCTGAGAGGGAAATTAGGTTGACAAGCGAAGAAAACCAGATAACAGTTAGCGTCAAATATGGTGGTGTAGAGCAGATTTTTTCCGGCAGCCTTGAAGAGGTTTGGGCTGCCCTTAACAAGTTTTTCAGCGAACTTATTCCAGCCTTCCAAATCGCTAAAGCTTTAGTCTTAAGCGTGGACTTGCAAAAGCTTGTTGAAGATTGTAAGAGCTTAATTGGCTTCGCGGACAATGCGCCACACTTGCTTGTTCCAAAAGAGAAGCTGACGGATAATGAAACTTTGGCGTTGAACCTTTTAGCCGCCTATATAGGCTTTAGGCTTGGAATGCTGAAAACAGATGTGTTAACCCGCGAGGAGCTTCAGGCAAGGCTGGGCAAGAACCCGAAAATAACGAGCACGCGGCTCGGCGAGCTGGTGAAAAGCGAAATGGCTGAAAAAATGGGTGAGGGTGGATATCGTATAACAAGTTTTGGCGTGTTCCAAATGCAGAGGGAGTGGCTCCCAAAGATTAAGGCTAAGCTGGGCTTGTAGGCTGCGCGCCTCTAACCATGCTTCTTTAGGATTTTCTCTTCATCCTTGACTATTTGGTCTGAGCATAGGTAGGCGACTAGTTTTTGGCTTATGACTGGTTTTCTATCCTTTAGCGGGTAGGCGTATGGAAGGTAAACCTCTGCATGCTTGTTCAGTCTCAGAGACAAGCCCTTCTTGACGGGAATTTTTTCCAGTGGTGTTCCATCGCTTACGAGTTTTGCCACGTAAACGGCTCCGTCGATGGAAAATTGGCTTTTGCCGATGTTGCGCACTGTGGCTTTTGGAAAACGTCTTGTCAAAAGTTTTCTTGTTCTGCCTTTCGGCGGGTAGTCGCCCAAAATTCCGCCAATTATGACTGCGTCTTTGCCAGCGAAGTCTTCTGGCTTTAGTGGCTCTTCAGCTTTAGGGTCTAAGATTATGACCTTTTCTGGGCTGAAAATTTCTGCGGCGCTTTTCTCTTCGACTTTTCCAAGCTTTGAAAGTTTTATGGCTTCGCTTTTATTTTTTACGTTTGTGAATATTAGGCGGTTTTTACCAACAATTTCCGAAGCATGCTCATACTCGTATAGGAGCCACTTGCCAGTTTCAGATTCCAAGTGTTCGATTACGAAGAGGGATTTCATGGCATGTCACAAGACAAAGGGCATTTTGACTTTGGAGGCGTTTAGTTTTTATGCCTTTGCCATTGTATATTGGTGTTAAAAGAGGCGTTTAGTTTGAAGGTTCCGCAGAGATTCTACTATTTCGTTTTGGCGGTTGCCGTATTAACAGTGCTATGGATTTTAACCCTTCCAGCCATCTTGCCAGAGGACATCCGCGAGGCTTACATGAACTATTTTAGAATTGTCCGCGCCCTGACAGTTATAATTGTCGGAGTTTTGGCGCTGGAAGTTGTGGCTTCCGTCATTACCAGAAGGTTTAGGCATCTTGGCAGGGAAGTTTACCTAATCCGAAACGTTATCCTGGTAATTGGCTACATTGTTCTTGGACTAATGATTTTAGCGATTTTTGAAGTTACAGGTGTGACGGCGGTAGCGGGCGCCACCGTTTCAGGTCTTATCATCGGTTTGGGCTTGCAGCCAATACTGGCAAACCTGTTCGCTGGCTTAATAATTCTTGGAACAGGCTTTCTTAGACCTGGCACGGAAGTGAAAATTTCTGGAGCCCTGCCTTTGTCGGCGGTGTCTTTTCCAGCCTACAAAATGTTCAGCCTAGACGAGTTTATACCCACCTTGAAGGGTGTTGTTGTGGAGGTGGGACTGCTCCATACTAAAATTTTGTCTGACAGCGGCGAGATTGTGAAGATACCCAACAATTTGGCTTTTTCCAACAGCATCGTAATGGAGGAGAAGGAAGAGCCCAAAACCGTTCGCGTAAGATACGAGTTTCCAGTGGAGTACGACCCAGACATTGTTCTGGCAAGGCTTCAGGAAGCCATAAGCCAAGAATTAAAGGATTTTAGAGTTTACGTTGAAGAACAAAGCGACAAAAAATACTACATAGTTCTTGTTTTGGCGACAACTCCCCCAAACGCCAAAGTTAGAGAGTGTAGGTCAAGGCTGCTTAAACAGATAATAAAGGTTCACAGAGAACTCATCAAGCAAAATCAGCCTAGAAGTCAATTTTAGCAAGTTTCCAACTGATAAATTTGATAGCCCCTCCCTCTAGTTTTCCACCAAATTGTGGCTGTCTTGCTGGTGATATTTTGTTATTCGGTTATTTTCTCTAGTTGTTTTAGGAAATGTTCGTATTGCCTTATTCCTATTTGCCAGAAGTCCTTTACTGTAATGTCGTAGTCTGCTATTTTGGCTATTTCAGCTGGCGGTAGGCTTGCTCCCGCGGAGAGCATCTGCTTCATTTTTGGCACGAAGGCTTTTCCTTCTTGTAGGTATTTTTGGTAAAGTGCGTAGACGAAGAGTTGGGCGTAAACGTATGGGTAATTATAGAAGCGGAAATTCGCCATGTAATAGTGGGGTGTTATGCTCCACTCTGAAAGCATCTCGTTGAACCATTCCACTGTGTCGCCGTAGGCTTTGTCTCTGGCTTTAACCCAGTAGCGGCATATAGCCTCATGGTTCAGGTATTCTCCACGTCTTATAGCCTCATAAATGGACTGTTCGAACCATGCGCGGGCGGTTACGCTGAAAATCACCCGTCCAGCCCCATCTAAAATTCTGCATAATACAACCTTCTTTTCCATGTCTGTTTTTGCCTCTTTTAGAAGCAGGTCTGTGAGGAGAAGCTCGCCGAATATGGAGGCTGTTTCAGCTATAACCATTGGTATCCGCGTGTTCAGTATTGTTTGGCTTCTGAAACAGTAATAGTCGTGGGTTGCGTGGCCAAGTTCATGTGCCAAAGTATATAGGTCGTTTAGGCGTCCGTTAAAGCTTTGGAGAACATAGGCTGTCTTGCCATTATACCATCCAGCGCAGAAGGCGCCGTGCTGCTTGCCATACCGCGGTGTGGCGTCTATATGCCTTCGCCTAAAAATGTCTTTCACTGGATAGGCGTATTCATCGTCGAAGCTTTCGTAAGCCCTTATAACAAGGTCTTTGGCTTGTTCAAAGGTGAATTTCATGTCTGGGGCGTTTGGCAGTGGCGCGATTATGTCGTGGCATCCTAGTTTAGGCAAGCCCATAAGTTTGGCTTTCAGCCTTAAATAGCGCTGGTATATGCCAACGTTTTCTTCCACGGTTTTTAGGAGGTTTTCTATGGTTTGCTGGTCTGTGTCGTTTTCAATTAGGCTGGCTTCCATGGGCGAGCTGTACTTTCGCCACTCACAAACCGTCAACCAATCATTGCAGATATTACGAAATGCAGACGCGAAGACCTCGCCGTCCTTGCCCACGAGGCTGAAAACCGCCTTATAGGCGGATTCGCGCGTCGCCCTGTCTGGATGTGAAAACAAGCCGTAAGCCGCGCCAAACGGTAGAAGCTTCTTCTCTCCTTCAACGGTCACCTCAAACATTCTTGTGTTAAGCCACTTGGCTTGAAACTCTTCCCAGGCGCAGATGCCAAACTGGTCCTTGTCAATTATCAGCTTCTCTTCTGTTTCAGAAAGCTGGTGGGGAACCCTCCGCCTTAACCTTTCTAGGAAATGCTTGTAATTGGCTAGGGCTGGATCTGCCAATAGTTCTGGCTTGTCATAGACGAGTCTGCCCAACTCCAACTCGAAGAAGGCTAAGAGTTTGCCGAGTTTGGTTTCAAGTTTCATAGCCTTGTCATGAAGCGCTTGGGTTTCGGGCAAAGTCATGTTGGCGGAAAAAGAAAGCTCGGCAAACAGTGTTATGTCCCGAAGCCTAGCCAAATACCCTTCATACTCTTGAAGACACTTTGCCAAACCCTCAGCTCTTAAGGTGCCAATTTTACCGCGGTATTTAGATGCGAAGTTTTCCGCCAAAACCGTTACTTCTTCCATAGCCCTCTGCACACAAGGGTCGGTTGGACTTAGAAAGATTTCAGATAAGTCCCAAACAACTTCACTTTCCGCCATACAGCGCACGTTCCAGACGTGTAGAACCAGAAAATAAGCTGACAACAAATTTAAGCCTTTAATTAGACGTTAAAAACTAGGTAGGTTGTGGGGGAAAGCGTTATGGCGTATAAGATTAGGTATGACGCGGATGACGATGTCCTAACAATAATCATAAAGGAGAAAGGTAAGCTTTCCCATGCTGAAGAGTTAGGCGACATAATAATTCATTTAAGCGAAGACGGGAAACCTCTATTTATGGAGATTCTCAGAGCCAGCAAGATTGTGCCTTTAATGGTGGAAGGCTTAGCCAAAAAAGAAGTCACGGTGACTTAGCGTTTATTTGCTTCACGACGGTGGTCTTTTCTGCGCATATTAGTATCTGCGGGGTTTTCCTTCGCGGGTTAGTATGCCCTTTCTCTTGGTCCTATGTAGTGGATTAAGATTGTTTTCTCATCCCATAAAACTTGGTAGACTATCCGCAGATTGCCCATTCTAATTATATAGGTGTTTTCGTAGCCTTGAAGTTTGCAGACATCAGTTTTCCTAAATGGTATGGGGTCGGTTTTTAGGGTCAAAATAACCGTTTTGATGTTTTGCTTTTGTTTTTCGGTTAATTTTGCAAGTTTCCTTAAGGCTTTCCGCTTAATTTTTATGGCGAACATTAGTCTTGCCCAACGCCTTCATCAGTTCCTCTTCATCTGTCACTTCATCTTTTTCCTCTATGGCTTTCTTTTCTTCTATGGAAGGTTTCTCGACGGGTATGAGTTTCTCCACAAGTTCCTTGTAAAGAAGCCTCAACTCGCGGAGTTCTCTTCGGATATCCTCCAGCACTTCAACGCTCATAATTCTAGCCTCTAAAATAATTAAACAAACCACACATATATTCATTATGAACTCAACAATTTGTTAGGTGTAAGATTGTACCGTTAACAATGAAGACCTAAAGTATTTTATTTAGTTACGCATTTTTGAAATCATATTGCGGTAAGCGGTTGAGAAGGTCATGCCAATCCAAAGGTTCTTTATTTTATCTTTCAAGAAGTTTTGAAGAGCCTTGGAAGCATGATGGAAGGTTTTTGTCAGACATGGCAACATTTGTTAATGAAAAATAAAATTCTTGTATTAAAAACGCATGACAAATATGGCAATCGTTCAAATTGGCTTAGGTTATGGAATTTCGGGTCTTACCTTAAACAATTGTGTACATATTCGCCAGGATAATTTAAATCAGCTCGGGAAAATTGACAAAGCGGAGCATGAGAAAGCAGAAAGGGAGTTTAGCGAAGCTATGAAAAAACAAGGCGGAGTATGGATACCGCGACCAATTATGGCAGAGTTTCTAGCAGAAAAATTCCTCAGACCACACTTTATTTTCTTATACTCGTTAGAAGGACTCGTGGACCAAATGTTCGAACTTTAAAATTGGTTTTTTTATGGTGGTGGTCTTTTTTGGGCGTATTGGTATCGCCGGGGTTTTCCTTCGCGGGTTAGTATGCCATCTTTTACTAGGTCTATGAGGGCGTGGGCTACCGCCGTTCTATCGTAGTGGAATCCGCGTTTTGCCATTTCGCTGTGGACTTCGCTTAGGCTTTTGGCTGTTGAGAACCAGCCTTCCTCCCATAGTTTTTGGATGACGCCTTTGCATGTTTCAGCCCTTGGCGGTGCTGCTGTTTTTTCGGCTATTATTGGTGCCTGTTTCAGCTTTTCTGTTAGTGTTGATAGGATGCGGTCCACCGCCGTTTGCAGTTGTTCTTCCTGGCATTCTATTTCGAATTCTATTTCGCCTACTCGCATTTTTACTCGTATTGGTGGTTTTGTAGTGTTTTGTGTCAATTTTCCACCTTGTTGAATATTGAATTGTGCATCTTGTACATGCACAACATTTATATATCCCTTCGTCCAACAAGTGCATGTTGGTGAATCTTGGTGATTGAACAATACACTATAACCACAACACCAAAATATAATTTTCCACAACCAGCCATGGACTTGACATTGCCCCAACACTTCATAGAACTAAGCATCCACTCGCTTAAACACGTGCAAAACCAAACTTTTCAACTAAATCAACAAACAATTCAACAAGCCACCAACAACACAAGCCAAGAAGCCCTTTACGCCACCATAAACAACATCAATGGCTGTTTCAAGACTATAACGCTAACGCCGAAAACAGAGGAAACAACAATAGCTGCGGTGGACACCTCGAGCATAAAGCTTGGCGAAACAAGCACGGGAATAATAACAGCCATACGAGGAACATGCATATGGAAAAGGGGCAAAAGCTACGCCTATTTGCGCATAGGACCCTTCATATTCCACATAACAGAAGAAAATCAAAAAGAAGTTTATAGGACACTTCAAGCCGCCCACATCCAAGAATACGGTGAAAGCCAAGCCCAGCCAAACATAATGCAAACCCCAGTGCGAATGGCAAACCTCCTAGAAAAGTGGCTCCAACAAACCCTAACAAGAACCGTCAACAACGGGCTAATACTCTTCGACGGCTCATTAACGGCTGGAACACCAGACACCCCAACAAGCCAGCTTAAAGAAATCCTAAACAGTGCAAGGGCAGCGGATAACACTGTTTTGGCTTTTTCAAAAATGACCACGCTTAGGCTTAACGGCTACCTAATAACAGACACGCTAGTAACTCAAAAACCACCATGCATAATTGCCATGCCCGACATTAAGCCAAAACCGCCAACAGTTCTGCTAGGCGAAGTCTACGTGGCAAAACTGACGCGGGGAAACTGCGCCTTCAGACTTGACATAGACAGAGAAGTGCCAAAGGAAAAACAGATTGAAGCTGTTGAACGCCTAATAGGAAACGACATGATAACGCAAAGCTACCCGGAAACCCTACGCTTGGCGCATATCCTCTGCACTTTTACGGCGAATGAGGTTATAGCCATGCAGCACTTCATCCAACACCGATACCGCCTAAAAATTATCGAACGTCCAGACATGCACCGCCTCCTATTCGGACCTTTTGGAAAGGGGGAAAGCCACAGTGAGGCTCTATAAAAAAGAGGGCAACATAGTCCAAATCCTAAGCTTCCCAAATGAAACAGCAGAGAAAGGCGACTACCTGCTAATTGAGGATGCTGAAGCCCAAAAAGCCCTAATCGTCCAAGTAATAGACATACAATTCGCCAACATACCAGGCGTGCTAGAAGAGCTTCTGCGAAGCCTCCCAGACGGCGGTGAAATAATTCAAGGCGAGGATGTTGACCCTCTGGAAATAGCGCCCCACATAACGTATATTCAGGATTCTAGACTTTTAATATGTAAGATTCGCGCAACGGTTGAGAAGGGCGAAAGCCTAAGCCCAAGCAGTTCTTGGCTCCCATCGCGTTCCCAGTCCACCATTAGGAGGCTTCCAATTCCAACGCTGCTTAAACTTGCAAAAGTTGATGGCAAACTCCCCATAGTTTTGGGCACAACGAAGGAGGCTTCGCTCCTAACGGTGGATGCCTCAGCCTTGGATGGACGGCTAAACATTATAACTGGGAAGAAGGAGACTGGCAAGTCGCATCTTTCAAAGCTATTGATAACGGCGTTACTCCACTATGGCGCCACCGTCGTCGTTTTAGACTTGAACGGCGAATATGCCGGCTTAGGCATGACATCGGACGGAAAAAGAAACGCCTACTACAATAAGGTTCATGTTTTGACGCCTTCGCAAAACTTTAAGGTCGCCTTGAAACAGCTCCACCTAAACGAGCTAATGAACATTCTAATTCACGCTTTGCACTTGCCGGGAACATCAGCCCGAGAGTTCCGCCGCATATGGCAGTCTTTAAGGGAACGAAACGCCCTAACCCTAAACGAGCTTGGAGAAGCCATCCGCAACTGGCACTGCAACCAGAACGTCCGAGACGCGCTTTTCTCGCGCTATTATGCCATGGTCAATTCTGGCTTTTTCACAGACAACATTGCGGAAGTCACACTATTGGAAGAGTGCCTATTAAAAGCCAGAGAAGAGGGCGGAGCCATAATTATAGACTTAAAGGACACGTCAACCATTGATAGGCAAATGGTTGTGGAATATCTCCTAGGAAAACTTGTGGAAATGCTGAAAAGCTGGAGGTTAAGGGCTGTTTTCCTATTCGCCGAGGAAGCTCACCTGTATCTTAGGGAAACTTACTGGGACGACATTGTAACAAGGATGCGCCACTATGGTATATTCACAACTTTCATAACAAACCAGCCTGACACAATCCGCGAGAACATTTACCGCCAAGCAGACAACATATTCCTCTTCAACTTCACCAACGAGCACGACCTAGAAACCGTTTCAAGAGCAGCCCGAGTAGACGCAGAAACCGTAAAATCCATAGCCATGGACCTGCCACCGCATCACTGCCTAGTGCTGGGCAAAATTGTGAAAGACTTCCCAATAGTCGTCAAAGTTAGGGCTCTAGACGTAAAAACCATGGGGGAAACACGCCTATTCTTCACAGAAACACCCATCAAGAACATGAGTTAAGCTTTTCAAGCCGCGCTTTATTCCGTTGGAGAAAAGCCCTAAAAGTTTTTGTCAAATCATATTTTTCGGCTTCAGCCAAAGGAACCCATCGGAGTTCTTCCGCGTCATCTGCAGCCCGCAGCTGTCCACCTTTAAGCTTCACAAAATAGTCTATTATGATAAAGTGCCATTTTATTTTGCCATTCTCGTCTCGGACAATATTGTCAACAACGTCAATAAGCTCTGGATCAGCCACATCCAAGCCTGTCTCCTCATTAACCTCGCGGATAACGGCGTCTTCAGCCCTCTCGCCAAGCTCCACCAAACCGCCTGGAACACTCCACTTGCCCTTTCCAGGCTCGCCCCTACGCTTTTCCAACAAAATTTTCCCATCATAAACTATTATGGCGCCAACGCCGACAACGGGCTGGCTTGGATAAAAACGCCGAACCACGCCGTAAACCCTCCCATGCATTTTTCCAATTCAATTATTAAATTTTACTGGGCAATAGGCGTAAAAGGATGCCAAACCCTTCTGGGCTCCTCGCCTATAAGGGCTAAATCCCTATCCTTCTTCAAAGTTACGCTGAGGGCGGCTGCAGTTGCCACAAGAGACACAATCCCAGTGCACTGCGTTATGTAGGCAAGGTTCATCGTTTGTGAGTTTAATTCAAATTTGTAAGCAATGGGATCACTTTGTATTATATACAGTATCCCTTTGGAAATATATCCTTTCACCGCTCGCGTTATGAGGCTTCCGTTTCCATAGCTTAAAAAGCCGTCACTATCGTACTTTCCAAAAAAGTAATGTATTGTGGTGCTAACATTGACTGTTGTGGTAAAGCTGTCAACCGTAATATTTACTGGCAGTTCGTCATTCCAATTGAAAATTTTCAATTCTTGGTTGACTTTACTAATGTTGTAGAGTAGATGCGCAGCGTTCAGTCTATTCATCAATATCCTCGTTTTATCTAACGGTATGCTGGCAAGCTGAGATTCAAGATTGGATAAAGAAACACCTAAACTGTCAGTGTATGCTGTCCCTTCGCAAGTAAATTGTATAGTTACCCACTTTGCATTACCTTGGCTTGCAATCCCCGTTGAGGCGTAGGCTGCTCCAAGAAGTAAAGCAGCCAAAAGCACTGCAACGATTACTTTTGTGGTGGTGCCCAAACCAGCGGTTTTGGTTGGTGTTGGCGTAAAAACTACGTATGTCGGGAATGCGGCTTGTCTTGCAAGCCTAAATTGGATGAGCCTCTCTTTATTTGCGACTAGTGGTAGTAGGGCTATTCCTGCTATGAAGCCTCCTGCATGGGCGAAGACAGCTGTGCTTCCGCCAAGTCTTGCATAGCCGTAGATGACTTGGGTTGCGAACCAGAAGATGAGATAGTAGGCGGCCTTCATCCTAAAGAATATGGGGAAGAATAGGAATCCCCAGCCCATCACAAGCGATGTGCCCGGAAAGAGGATTAGGTATGCGCCTAGAACTCCGCTTATGGCTCCTGAGGCACCTATGGCTGGAATTACGTAGGCTGTGGCTCCGCCTATGAAGCTGAAGGCTGTGTGGAATATGGAGGCCACCACGCCTGAAACCATGTATAGGGCTAGAAAACGCCAACTGCCAAGGGCTTCTTCAACAGCTCTTCCAAAAAGGTATAGGAAATACATGTTAAAAAGTATGTGGAAGAAGTCTGCGTGCAGAAACATGGAGGAGAAAATCCGGTACCATTGGGCGGGCATAGGCGTTAATGCTGGAACAAAGCCTCCAGCGCTTACCCAGTAATCGCCAACTTCTAGGAAAAGGTTTTCGTAGGTGGTTATGGCGTACACGGCGATGTTAACGGCTATTATGGCAAGGGTTGCCACTGGCCTTTTTCGGAATTGGGATAAATCGCCCATTGGAATGCCTAAAGTTCTTTTAAATGCTTCTGCCAATGCGCAATTTCCTCTACACTAAATATTCAGAGCATAGCTATATAATTTGTCTGTTACCGTGCTTGCCTATTCATATCTTAGGGCTTCCACAGGCTTAAGTTTGGAGGCTCTCCAAGCTGGATAAAGTCCAAATAGAAGGCTGACTATTAGACCGAAGGCTATGGCGCCGAAAAGCACGGTGGGCGTTAAAACCGGCGATATTGTTATTCCGTTGGCTAATGACGCCTGATTTGTTTGGCGCATGCCCCCGCCGAAGCTTCCTCCACCTCTGAAAATTCTTACTGTGACTTGGGCTATGCCCCACCCTGCTCCTACGCCGATTACTGCGCCTAGCAACCCTATTATGGCCGCTTCGCTTAAGAATATTAGGAGCACTTGCCTGTTTTTCATTCCCAAGGCTTTTAGGATTCCTATTTCCCTTGTGCGTTCTATCATTGAGACAATCATTATGTTCATTATGCCTATTCCCGCTACTAGAAGAGATATAGCTGCGATGCCTGCCAAGAAAAGTTGAATGGTGGAGAACACGCTGGAAATTATGTTGAGAATGGCTGTTGAAGAGGTTACTGTGACCTGGCCGCCGAAGGCTTCTCTTATGGCTTTAGCGGTGCTTTCAATTGTCGCCTTATCAGCATTTTTAAGCTTGACGATTATCATTTCGCATTCCTCTGTTCCGAAGAAAGTTTGAGCCTGCTTTATTGGTATGTATATGCTTGTGTCTGATGGGCCTCCTAAGCTGAATCCTCCAACTTCCTTGAGGACAGCAACAACATTGCCCATGTAGGTTTCGTTTTTGAATGGTCGTGAAGTCCAAATGATTTCAACATTGTCGCCGGTCTTGCAGAAAAGGGTTCCATTACTCCACGGGTCGCTTACCCGCTTCCCAACAACCACAGGGCTGTTTTCTGGATTTTGCGGAATGGCACCTTCTTCAGCCGTAAAAGTGCTGCTGTAAATTTCAGCGTACTTCGCATAGTCAACGCCAACTATTGTGACGCGGCTTGTTTGCCCTCCGGATTTTATGTAGCCTGTTCTTAGGATGACTGCAAGTGAAACGGTGACGTTTTCGCCGCCTATCTCCTCTATTGTTTTTGTGTCGTTGACTAGAAGCTTAAATCCCGACTCGCTTCTGGCTGTGACGATTAGGGTGTCTGTTGCGAATCCCTTTTGGAGTTGGGTGGCTATTGCCACCTGCAAGCCTTGGGTTATTGATAGAAGCGCCACTATTGCGGCTATGCCTATAACAACGCCTAGGGTTGTTAAACCCGCTCGGAGTTTTCGCAGTTTTATGGCGCTGAAAGCGTAGGAGAATATGTCTGTTATCTTCATGGTTTGTTCACCGTTTCATTCACTATGAGGCCGTCAAGCATGTGCACTGTTCTATTCGCCTCTGAAGCCAGACGCTGGTCATGGGTAACCATAATTATTGTTATGCCCTTCTCTTGGTTCAGCCTTTTCACAAGCTGGATTATTTCC
>Ga0209225_1000755_pt1 | contig 35067 bp, 38 predicted proteins | sample WasSprMetagenome_FD_184732 | JGI IMG/M metagenome (GOLD analysis project Ga0209225, IMG submission 184732) | Sulfidic aquatic microbial communities from Washburn Spring, Yellowstone National Park, USA - WS (SPAdes) (version 3) | ecosystem: Environmental > Aquatic > Thermal springs > Hot (42-90C)... | reverse complement strand
CTTCTGGCGGCATAGCCCCATACACGAGTTTTAAGCGGTTAGCCGAGGTTGAGCTAATGCCAGCCATGCGAAGCGAAGCCAGAGAAATAATAAAGGATGTGGAAATCTTTGGAATAGACCCATTGACGGCGATAGAAAACGCGGCTAAAAGAAACCCCTTAGATATTTTCAAAGACTTTTTGGCAGGCTATGCCTCAACTGTCATAATAGGCGGAGACATCGGACACTTCCTTGAGAGAAAAGCTGAGGACATTTTTAAAACGAGGGCTATGCGTGTTAAGGCTGCCGCCGAAAGGCTTGGAATGCTCCTAGAAACCTTCATAATCGTCATGGTTCTGATGTCCATGTGCTTCTTCATTCTCTTCGCTGTAGAAAGTATGCCTGGCGTTGGTGGCGGAGGCGGAGTTTCCATGCAGTCTGGTATAATCCTTTACACCTACATATTTACGCCGATGCTTTCGCTTGTCTTTATTTATTTGGCGCACAGCATGCAGCCTAAAACACCAGTTGTGGATATGCGCCCCTACAAGGTTTTCGGGATATGCAGTATATTCGGGATAGTGATGCTGCTGTTGTTGACAAACTTCTTTGGGCTGGTTGAGATTCCGTTTTTCAGCCAGCTTCAAAATTTGGTGGACTTGCCAACAGCCATAGCAATAGCCCTATTTGTGATGACGGCTCCAGCAGCTGTAGTATACCATAAGGTTAGCAGTTATAGGGCAAGCATGGAGCAGGGAATCAACAGCTTTCTAAGGGACTTGACAGAGGTTAGGAAGACTGGCTTGTCGCCGGAGAAATGTATTGAAAGCCTCTCAAACCGTGATTATGGAGTTTTCAGCAAGGAACTGCGGAAAATTAGTTCCGAAATATCGTGGGGTGTCCCTGTTAGGAAGGTGATTATGGACTTTGTTAAGCGAACAAAAAGCTGGATGGCTCAGCTTATCATGTTCCTCCTTGTGGAAACAATAGATGTGGGCGGCGGCACGATAGCCATGATCGAATCCCTTGCAAGATTCAACAATTTGACCCAGGAGGTTGAGAAAGAGAAGAAGATGGCTACTCGCCCATATGTGATGATGCCCTACTTCGCGGCAATCCTACTAGTGGCAACAACAATCATGATGCTAAACTTCGCCACCGCCACAAGAGAAGTTGCCGGAGGCAGTCAAACGGCAGATATGACAGGCATAAAAATGATTTTCACCACATCCGTGATTTTCCACAGCTATTTGATAGGCATAGTGGCTGGCAAGATAAGCGAGGAGTCTGTGGCTGCCGGCTTTAAGCATGGCGCAATACTGGTGATAATCGCTGCTTTAGCCGCGAAACTCGTACCCATGTTCATGTAGCCCGAAAGAGGGGGAAGAATTGAAGTTTAAATATATGAAAAACGCTGAACTGAGAAGAAATAGGAGAGCGGTTAGTCCGGCGATTTCATCCGTGATTCTTACAGCAGCAGTGGTGGTGCTTGTACTTGTAGCGATGAACTTCGCTATATATCTTCGTGACTCGAAGATTGCAGAGAACGAGTTCGCCTCTGTTAGGCAGTTTATACAGACTGCTGCTGTCCAAGTTGATGATATAGCATGGGTTCCGTGGAGGGCTCAAACTTTCCGATATTCGAGAGGTTATGGGAGTATGAATTTTATGCCTAACATGCTGAACTTCGCAATCTATTATAGAAATGCTTCTGGTGAGTATCCTCTGGGTTCCTATGCCTCCGGAGTTCTTGCATATAACATGCCCATTTCTAAATACAATGTGTATGATGGTTATTTTGAGCTGATATACCCAACAGATAGCTCAATGGCTGATTGTTTCATTTTTAAGGGTGCTACTGCGCCGGTTGCAAGGGTTTATGCCATCGAAAAGTTGTCAACTGGCTCGTTTGTGAGGCTGGTTATGAATCCTTGTGTAAGGATTGTTGAGGCGAATGTTTCTGGGAATAAGCAGTATAGGCTTTATCTTCCAATTTTGTACGAGTCCGGTTCTAGAGGAAACAACCCGACAGTAACATTCACTTCTACGCAAGTTTTTTCGAAAAACGTGAAAGATGCGACAAAGATAAGGGTTGTTGTAACTGCCCTTTCTCAAGTTTATGGCGCTAGTTTCTTTGTAAAGTCTCCTCTAGGGGCGGATAAAATCATTGATGAGGAGATTAACTTGAGTGGTCCTTCAACTGTTGTCTTTTACTTTAGTCGGGTGGAGGTTGCCCTTGGTGTTAATCCATAGGAAGGTGATTGAAGATGCCGCATGTGGCAATTGAATATGTAATCATGGTTCCAATTTTGATAGCGCAGATATTTCTTTTTCCATTAGCCGCCAATATTCTCACAAGTATTTATGTTGACTCTACGAGAAGGTTGGTGGTTGAGACGGCTGCCAGCCGTTTGGCAAGCTCAATTCAGCAGCTTTACTTCTCCCTAAACCATGAGTCGGTTCCGCCGGGCACTGTGACTTATGATCCTGGTTTGCCCAAGTATGTTGATAGTTACCATTATGTTGCAAGGGGACAGTTAACGTCTATAAGGGAGGGCGGGGCGACTAGGCTTAATATTACATTGACGGTTGTTGGTTTGAACATTAAAGTGACTGCTTATGCCACTCTTGGACCTAATGTGAGTTGGGATACCACTTCAGTTTTTGTTAGCAACTCCACGGAGGCGTGCATAGAGGTTACTAAGAACTCGAGTGGCTTTTTCTTTTTCCGTTTTGGAGGTGGCTAAATGGTAAGTGCAACTATTGACCATTTAGTTGCGACGACGGTTCTCATAGTGGCTTTCACCCTTTCCATGGGCTTATTTAGCCAAATAATGCAGAATGCGCTTCTCTACCAGTTTCACATGCACCTTGCAACAAAATGCAGCGACACCCTTGATAACATACTGCTCAGCTTTGGGGATATGCCTGGCATATTTGGGCTCGGCGACTACACCCTTGAACCCTACACCCTAGACCCAACCTTAGTCATGAAGCTGTTATCAGCGTCTGGACCCATTGTGGAGTATCCTCCGGGCTCGGGCATAAAGTATAGCAATATCTCTTTCGGCGTTGGAGACTACTTTTTGGTTCCGGTAAGGCAATGCATTGATTATGAGACTGCCCAAGAATTGCTTGGCTTAAAGGGTTTGTATGGTTTTAGATTGTCTTTAACTCCACTTTTTCGCGTAAGCTTCACTAGCATCCAAGAAGGAAGGGATGGCAAATCTTTAAGCTTCACGGTTGTTGTTGAAGGTTACGGTTCACCTGTTAGCAATGCAAATATAACATGTAGGCTTCTCTACGTGAGAGCAGGCGGCGGCAATTATCCTACAATTAGTATTACAAGCATGTCTAAAATCACAGACTCAAACGGTAAAGCCCAGTTTACTTTCCGCGACGTTGATGTTTCCAGAAACTATGTGGTTGTCGCAAATGCTGATGCCGCACACTTTCATGGTGTTGGATACATATACAAGCAGGCTTTAACGGGTGCTGGAAACGTTATCCCCTTCATTGAAAACATGGAAAATGGTATGATAATACTTGCCCACTCCTACGATGTAAAACAATTTAACAAGACTAGTGCCCTATTTTATAATGCAACTTACTTTGCTTTAGACGACGACTGGAATCTTATGAACGTTCGACTGCTGGGAAATTATTACGGTCTCTTGAATTATGCTTCTGGAACGCAAGGTAAAACCTATAATAGGACACAAATTCCGCCGGAGTATCTGGGTAGACCGGGGATTCTTGTTGTAGTTTGCCGTACGGGTAATGAGTATGGTGTTACTGTTATGCCTTGGCAAATTCAATCCTTAAGCTTTAGTGTGGAATTTGGTGGTAATCCTTCTGGTTGGGAGTGGGTTGCTACTGATGTTAGGCATGTTTTAATTGGTGGTGTTCCATACACGGCGAAGTTGGCTCTTTGGAGTTTGATGGGCTATCAGGTGGCGAGGTATGGGTGGTGATGAGCCATGATGAGGACTATTGAAGCCGTAATAGTCATTATCATAATGTTTGCAGCTTTTTTCATGGCTTCCTACTTTATAGTGCTTCCTTCCCCGCGGGAGGTTTCACCCATGAACTTGAGGGCTTTGGCGCTGACGGTTCTTAAGAACTTGGATGTTAACGGATATCTCGGCGAGGTCGTTTTCTCTGATGACAGCAGTGCATGGAAAGAGTTGCAGACCGTTCTTTCGGCAAGCCTTCCACCCCACATAGCCTACAACTTAACGGTTTACGAAATTACTGAAGATGGCGTTTATATGCTGAAGAAAAGTGTATCCAATGTTTATGGTGGGAGGGTTTCCTTCACAGAATCCGTATCCTACATGGTTAGCTCTCCAGACGTAACCTACAAGACTGTTGCCCAAAAAATTTCTGAAGGAGGGAAAAACCTAACCCTATACATATTGAATTGTGCGGACGCCAACGGATGGTGGATTACGGGCTACACGGCGCAGATGCTAGCCCAAGACGTCTACAACCTGCTTAAGCCATACTTTCAAACAATAATCCTTGTAAACAGTACTGCCCAGCTGCTCAATTTGCTCGATGGGGTAAAACTGACAACAAATCCGTCAGAAAGCGTTACAGACGCTATAATAATAAACACGTTTGGAGAAGTTGTTCCAATTCCGCAGGAATATACTGAGGGAGGTTCTCGGCAGGGGCAAGGTTATGACTCAGACAAGAGCTCTTATGCTCGCTATTGCTACACGCTTGGCAAAAAAGTTAGGGAGTACAATTGGAAATGGATCAGCATAGTTGGATACCCATTCTTCTACGTAACAAACACTATCAAATTCTCCAGTAGGCAGAACAATTATGGAATATATGGAATAGTCAGCGTTGGAGCGGCTGGCTTAAATGCTTTTCTGCAAGGGTTAAACTACTCGAACTACGTCTATAATCCAACATGGATTACTAAAGATATAACCACGGAATACGGTGTACCCGTTCAATTTACCGCAGAAGCCTACTATCGTTCCAATTATTATGGAATTTACCCCGCATCAGAACAAAGTGCTAGCAGAGCCTTACCCGGTCCAGGAGCACCAAACGATATCACTCGTGGATACAATCTTGCCATAATTGCTCCAGTCTTTAATCCAGTTTATGGATATTATGCAGCTGCAACCTTCAAACATAATAGTGGAAAAGGTGCCCTGATAGCCATAGGCTTGACGCGAACACCTGACATTAGAATAACAGCCCTAGCCCTCCTCATTTATTATAAGCCCAACATTTTCAAAGAAACTTTCACCGCGCCCGGAAAGTCTAGGCTTGTAATCCTACAGCTTGCACAGTTGGGAGGCGTATAAAATGAGGGCTGTTAAGGGACAGTTTTCAATAATTGCCGCCGTCCTGTTAGCTATAATCCTCGTATCCGCTGTAGCCGTCATATATTCAATAATTAACTTCTCCCTTCCTAAGGAGCAGACAAACGTCTCATCATCAGTTTACGAGATCAACAACTCCTTAAAGCAAATGTTAGAGTTCGCCGTCGGCTACTACTGTTCAGTATTGCAAGTGACTGGCAACGCTTCCTTTGCCCAAAACCTAGCACGCAATTATCTAAGCAGCGGTTTTGAATTCATAGCGAATTCCCATCCGGAACTCAATCCTTCAATTAGAATATCCAGCATGAACTTTTCAGTGCGCTGGTATGAAAGCTCCAGCTACAGTATGGGCAACATAAAAGCAATATACGACCTACTAAGCCTACGCCTAAGCAACATAAACTATGCGACTTTCTGTGCATTAAGAGTCGAAATAGTGGATGTTACAAACAATACTGTTAAGGTTAATGTCACGATGGATGAAAGCCGTCCCTACTACGGGCTTAGTAAGGAAAACTTCCAATTCTATTACTATGACAATGGAACCTCTGAATGGAAACAGCAAACAGCTTACAACTCCAATTTCGCAGAAAACTTATACGTCTTGGGAATTCCGCCAAATGTGAATAAGAAATGCTTCCTTCTGCAAGTCTCTGACCCTAGGGGAATAATAACCGTCAACTTCTACTCAACAAGCAAAAAACCACAAATAACATATGTTTTCGACTGGAACGCCGCTGGAATGGGAAACATTTACTCTCAACTGAGAAACGACAAGATAGTTGTTGAGGTTCTCCAAAATGGAACACTGCTATGGCTTGGACAAAAACTTTTGGATGGCTATCCCATTCCACCATTGCCAATTAAATGTCTCAGGGTAAGCGCAAACGCAGACTCCGCTCATTTAGAAGCGAAACAGATACCCTTCCAAGTTGAGGATTGGGCATCCAACTACAAGGTTCCACTTGGCAGAAGCAACGGCGAAACATTATTTTCAAGCAGAAACATGATGGTCTTCCTCGTAGACCACAACATAAGAAACGTCACTATATGGTGGGATGGACGCGATAACGCCCAACAAACACCATATGCAACAATGAGAAACTTCAATGATAAAATAGTAAGCACCGGTGGTAGTGAAGCAGTAGCAGTCTTAAATAACGGTGCAATTCAGGTGAACGTAACCTATAACAGTGGCAGCGGAATTTTCTACATTAAAACTGCTACAAGCAGAGCTGACTTTATGCAGATAAATGGGCATTCTGCAAAATTCTACGCTTCACCATCGTTCCCCATAATTAATGGCACTGTAAGGGATATTATACAGCAGGAAGCTGAATGGTCAGGATATGACGACTGGGGCTTTCCGAACACGTACGCCCAAATAGTCTTAACTCTTCCGTTAAACGCAACATACTACACATATACCTTAAGACTTATTTTCGTAAATGCTTCAACATGCCCAGAAAACAGAGTAATAACCAACCTAACCCCAATAACAATCTCCAGCGACTGGAAAACAAAGATGAAAGTGCTAACCGAAAATGGAACAAGCAACGGAATACCCGTAACAGTTGAAACCTATGTTGGCAGCTACTCATTTTATAATTTCTCAGATGGAAAATGGCAGCACCATTGGACTCAATATAATTATACAAGCAGCGCTGGAGCCGGAATAATGTTCAACGACCTAAACAACTTAAAACTCTACCTCTTCGACAGTTTTATAGGGCAAAACACCGGAATCCTAAACGTGGCAACAACCCAAAGCCTACAATGGATAACTCCCAAAACAGTTTACGATAAATGTGGTGAATCCGGCGGCAATGTCGCCGCGAACTCTATAGATGGAAGTACTTCAACTTACTGGCGGCATGGTTCAACATGCTACCACTGGATAATCTACGACCTAGGCGAAACAATGAACATCTCAAGAATAAGAATCTATCAACGTGGCGACGACTGGGGAGGCACAGCGGGCATAGAAGTCTACGTTAGCAATAACCCTCAAAACTGGGGCTCTGCGGTTTGGACTGGAAGAATCGACAACACTTGGGGCGATAGCTGGGTTAACAGCGGAACATTTCAGGCGAGCGGCAGATACATAAAACTAGTTAGCAAAAGTAACTCTGCTAACCAAAGACTATACGAGGTACAAGTGGAGGCACAACAAACACAAACTGTTTTTGAGCTTTCCCCAGTTAGAATTAGGCAAGTTTCATTCAGGTTCCCGCTTGATGTTGCATGGTTTGGCTCCGTTGTAACCATACAGCAAAACACAGACTTTATCTACAAGGCTGGGGTTGGTTTGTGGGTTGTTGTCGAGCATCCGCCGAAAGTGGAGGTAATCGCCTAATGCCAAACTTACTTGAAATCCACATTGAAAGTTCATACAAGTTAAATAAGTATTCCTCAAATTTCATAAACCAGCAGAAGGTGCAAACACAATGAAAACCAAAACCCTCTTAAAATCTAGGCGGGGTATATCCCCCATCCTCGCAACCCTCCTGTTAATAGTTATAGCCGTAGCAGCCATAGTCGTCACATACGCATGGATAATGATATACATGCGCAGCGCAGGACAACAGGCAGGCGTAATGATAAAAATCGAAAACGTGTATTTCCACGACGGCAAAAATGTAACGGTTACTGTGAGGAACACAGGCACATCGGACACAAACATAGTTAGCGTTTATATGGGCGAAAGCACATACAACCTCCAAAGAATTTGGGAAGGAAGCAAACCTCTGCCTGCCAAAACAGACGTGACAATAGAAATACAGTTAGACCAAAACTGGACATCGCATAAAACATACTACTTCAAGGCGATAGCTGAAGGCGGACAGGAAACAGCCTTAGAACCATACACAGCCCCATAACACCTTAGAATTTTCTCCAAAAATTAACGCTTATCAAGTCTTCCTTATTTTGGCAACAATTTAAAACTTAAGCACACAATATCCTCTCGTGGGGAGAGCCTATGCTAGTGATGCTAATCGGTTCAAAAATCGCTCTCTCATTAGCCATTCTATTTTATGCCTCTTGGAGCGACTACAAAACGCGGGAAGTAAGCAACAACGTCTGGATTCTTTTCGCCCCACCAGCCTTCGCCTTAACCTTCGCCGAACTTTTCCTCTACGAATTTTCCATGCTCCCACATTATGGGCTGTGCTTCGCCTTAACATCAGCCTTCGCCCTAATCCTCTTTTACGCTGGAGGCTTCGGCGGAGCAGATGCAAAGGCTCTGATGTGCCTCGCTTTAGCTTTGCCTTTCCATCCATCAGAGCTTCTAAAACCATTAATGGGCGAAGCCTCACCAATAATGAAACTATTTTTCCCAGTGACAGTTTTCAGCAATTCTGTTATTTTGGCAGCCTTAACAGCCATATACCTCCTAATCCACAACCTTTTTTGGCGTCTGAAATCCGGCAGTTCCTTTTTCGAAGGAAAACAGCGAGAGGAATCAATAGGCAAAAAGATTTTGGTTCTGTTGACCGGCTACAAGGTTCACATTAAAAAGTTGAAGGAGAAGTGGCACATATACCCCCTAGAAGACGTTGAAAACGCTGAAGAGGGCGAAATTAAAAGGAAGCTTCTAACCATGCCAAAAGATGAGGAGAGAGGAGCCATAGTCAAAAGGCTGGAAAAAGCCATTGAGGCTGGAAAAATCCCAGAAAAAGTTTGGGCGACACCCGGGTTACCCATGCTCATTTTCATGACAGCCGGCTTAGTCTTGGCGCTGGTTTACGGAGACATTGTTTGGACGCTGGTCCGCTTTTTTATTGGAGGATGAAGCCTTCAAAAGAGTTAATTCAGTACAGCCAGCAATAACTTCGTTAGGAAGGCGTAAAGCTTGCTGGACAAATATTTGGATGAAGTGAAGAATTTTCTAAAAAGCCAGCAAGGAGAGGCAGAAGTTGTTGTTATGCCTGACTTCTTCATCGACAGATTCGTAAGCATAAACACAAGCCCACACAACTTATTTGGAATTATTATGGACATTGTGGAAAGAAAGGGCGGAAGCATAGATGGAATAAACCAAAGGGAGTTTAGGGGCGGAAACGCCATAAACACTGCAGCCGCCTTGGCACGTCTAGGCATAAAGGTCATACCTATAGTTTGCACGGACAAGCTTGGGCTTCAACTAATCAAGTTTTATGTAAAATCGCCAAAAATCACCCTCGCCTACATAAAAATTGTGAAGGAGCCATCAATAACAACAGCCCTAGAATTTGAAACATCCAATGGAAAAGCCAATGTCATGCTTAGAGATGTTGGCTCCCTAGCAGATTTTGGACCACAAAACCTAGACGCCAAGGATTTTGAAGCCATTGGACGGGCTGACTGCACATGCGTTTTCAACTGGGCTGGAACGAGGAAATTCGGCACAGAGCTGGCTGAAACCGTTTTTCGCCACGCCAAAACCCAAGGTAAGGGCAAAACCTACTTTGACCCCGCCGACCCAAACCCAAACAGGGGAGAAGCCAGAAAATTGCTTGAAAATGTTCTGCAAAGCGACTTAGTGGACGTTTTAAGCCTAAACGAGAATGAGGCAGTCTTTTTCGCGTCACTTATGAAAGGCAGAACAGAAAAACCAAAAGAAGGCTTGGACTTTGAGGAGTTGGCGATGGAATCGGCGAAGTTTTTAGCTTCACGATTAAAAGCGAGAATAGACCTTCACACAACAGAGTATTCTGCAACCTTTAATGGGAAAAACGAAACAGTTGTTCCAGCCTTTCATGTTCCAGTTTTAAGAGTGACCGGTGCTGGAGACGCTTGGAATGCCGGCAACATATTAGGGACTGTTTGTGGGTTAAGTGATGCTACTAGGCTTACGTTGGCCAATTCTGTTGCAGCCTACTATATATCAAACTCTGAAGGCAAACACCCCACCCGCAAAGAGCTTTTCAAGTTTTGCAATTGGCTTAGGAGCAGATGGAAGACCAAAACAGATAAAAATTAGATTGCGGCAAAGAGCATCAGCTTGGAGAGCTTAAAATGCCGACGGAAATCTTCGACTTGGATAAATTCGTTGAAATAAGCGAAAGAGCCGAATACTGCGCAGTTAAACGCCTAAAAGACGTCGTGAAACTAAAACTCCGCACTCCTAGGATGCTCTACACCCTAAAGGTTGAGCCTTCAAAGGCTGAAGAAGTTATAAAGAAGCTCCGATGCGAAATCCGCGAAATATAGCCAAATTTACTTTACTTTCATAACAATTTTTGCAAGGCGAATTGAATCTTCAAGGCTTTTCATTATTGTGTTTGTCACGGTGACTTTTATTCCAAGCCTTTCTATGAGGGTTCTCTGCTTCTTATCGATTTCGTCGATTACGAAGTGTTTAAGCAGTTTTCCATAAAATTTTGCCACGCCGTAGGCTGATGGCTCGAAACCCATGCTTGCCATCACTCTATCAGCTGGTCCTTTAAGGGCTTTTCCGCCCACTATTGGACTTATGCCCACTATCGGTGCTTTCGCATTTTCAAGCGCCTTTTTTATGGCTTTTATGGCTAAGATTGGGGCTATGCTTAAAATGGGGTTGCTTGGGCAGATTATTATGCGTTCCGCCCCCTCTATTGCATCGATAACGCCTGGTGCTGGTTCAGCCTTTTCAGCGCCTTCAAAAATCACGTCCGTAACGGTGTCCATGGTTCCCCTTTTAACGAAGTATTCTTGGAATTCGAGGAGCATGTTGCCAGATCTAATTTTTGTTCGCACTGGGTCGTCGCTCATTGGTATGAGATTGGCTTCAACTCCAAACATTTTGCATAATTTTGCTGTGGCTTGTGATAGTGTCATGCCTTCCCTCAGCATTTTTGTCCTTATTATGTGGGTTGCCAAGTCCTTGTCTCCGAGGCGGAACCATGTTTCAAAGCCTAGGCGTCCCAACATTTCAAGACAGTTGAAGGTGTCATTGGCTATTCCCCAGCCCTTTGTTTCGTCTACTACGCCAGCAAGCGTGTACATTATTATGTCTAGGTCTGGGCTTATGTGAAGCCCGTGAAGCTCTATGTCGTCGCCTACGTTGCCAATTATGAAAAGGCTTTTCGGCGGCGCAACCTTTACGATTCCTCTGAGGAGTTTTGCTGCTCCGACACCGCCCGCTAAAGCCACAACATTGCCCATGAAACCACACCTATAAATTGGCTTTCAACCCATAAAAGTGCTTGTAAAGGTGCCCGAAATTGGACGCAGTCGAACTCATTAAAACAAGGCGAAGTATCCGCAAGTTTAAGCCAGTAAAGGTTTCCCGCGAAGCTGTAAATGCCATTTTGGATTTGGCTAGGTGGGCTCCTTCAGCGCATAATGCCCAGCCTTGGCGCATAATTGTAATAGACGATGACGCTGTTAAGGCGAAGCTTGCCACAGCAATGGGAAAGGCTTGGCTTTCAGACATGCTTAAGGACGGTTTCCCCAGAAGCAAAGCAGAGGAGATTGTTAAGGCTGAAAGTTGGCAGCGGATAACAGAAAGCCCAATTGTCCTTATAGCTTGTCTATCAATGGAGGACATGCACAAATACTCGGATAGGAGGCGGCAGAAGGCGGAATATTTGATGGGCGTCCAAAGTGTTGCAGCCTACATCCAGAATCTACTCCTTTTGGCACATTATTATGGGCTTGGGGCATGCTGGGTTTGTGCGCCTCTATTCTGCCAAAACACCGTGAGAAAAGCTTTAGGCTTGCCCCGTGAAATTGAACCTCAAGCAATGGTTATTATGGGGTATGCAGCCGAAAATCCGGAGCCTCCGCCAAGAAAGCCTTTGGAGGCGTTTTCAGCGTTCAATTCTTGGACATCGTGTTAAAAAATGTAAACAAAAGAGTAGAATAAAGAGGATGTTGGAGTTAAACGTAGTTCTATTTCCTAAACTTTTGAAGCCTTGTTAGGAGTTCTTTGTCGCCTTCATAGTCTCCAGCGCATGTTGCTATTACGCCGTCCACCAAGCCCTCAAGTTTTGCCGCTGTTTCCTCAACCCTATCCATGGTTGTAGTAACTGGCCATCCGATTAGTTTGACCATTTCCGCATTTTTGGGTGTTCCGACCAGGAAGTATGTGTATATTGGTTTGTTTAGGCGTTTGCATTCCTTTGCCACTTGCTCGAGCGCTGGGAAAGTTTTGTCTTCAAGTCTCATGAAGAAGACGAAGTCCCATGGTTCTTTTGCTCTGGCTATGGTTTCTTCTATGGTTCGGCGTGCTGTTAGCAAGCATCCCAATTTAACGTTTTTTAGGCGTATTGTTGTGCGTAGAAAGTCTCTCGCTTCCTCTGAAGACTTAAACATTTTTATTGGCTCTCCGTATTTTGGTACGTCTCCCATAGTGATTACAAGTCCATCTAAGCCTACGGCGTCGGCGGCCAAAGCTAAGCCTCCAACTTCGACTGGTCCCTTATAGTGTAGTATGAATATTGGTATGACAATTTTGTCTGGGTATTTGGCTTTAAGAACGCATCCCACTGCTGTGCCGCTGGGCGCTGGCATTCCCGCAGCACTGTCGGTTATGTTCCATCCGTCAACAAGGTCTTTAACTTCCTCGGCAAGCTTCAAAAATTTACGCGTGGGGACAAACTCGTGTAATATTTTCATTGAAACTCATCTCGCCTTTTAGAGAGAACAATTTTAGCATTAAAAATTTTTGCATACAAACCGCCGAAACCATGATTTAAAAATAGCGAAATTATAAAGAGCACTGCCCGCATTAATATGTTTCGTGAATGCGGCATGAATGTAATTCAGATAATTGGTGTTGAGGGCTTACCAATTATAAAGGCTGGGGACAACCTTGCAGAGCTTATTTGTAGGGCTGCTGAGCGCCAAGGAACACCGATACAGGATGGCGACATAATAGTTGTTACGCATGTTGTTGTTTCAAGGGCTGAGGGCCGCGTTGTAAACTTGGATGAGGTTACGCCTTCGCCTTTTGCGAAAACTGTTGCTGAGCTTTATGGCAAAGACCCGGCTGTGGTTGAGGTTGTCCTTAGAGAGGCGAAGAGCATTAGGCGCATGGCTGATGGCAAAATAATCACGGAGACAAAGCATGGGTTTGTTTGCGCCAATTCGGGGGTTGACAAGTCAAATGTTCCCGGAGAACGCTTTGTGGCTTTGCTCCCAGAAGACCCTGATGCTTCCGCTGCTAGGATTAGGCGGGAGATAAGGCGTTTAACTGGTTGTGATGTGGCTGTTATAATTTCTGATACGCATGGTAGACCCTTAAGAGAGGGCGAAATAAACGTGGCTGTGGGTGTTTCTGGCTTAAAACCAATAAGGGACCGCAGAGGCGAAAAGGACTTGTTTGGCTATGTTTTGCGGGTTAAGCAGACAGCCGTAGCCGACGAGCTTTCTTCGGCGGCTGAGCTTGTTATTGGGCAGGCGGATGAAGGTGTTCCAGTGGCTATCATCCGCGGCTACAAATACATAAAATCTGAGGATGCGAGGGCTACTGAGCTAATAAGACCGAGGGAGAAAGACCTTTTCCTCTAAATGGTGAGGTGTTGTGATAATTTCCGTTAAAAGTGTCTCGCTCCGGGAGGCTGAAAGCCTAGAAGTAATATGCCTAATGGACAACTGTGTGGACTTCACGTCCTCCATCAGCCGCCGAGAGGTTCAAGGCGTTAGAACCTGGGTTGCAAAGCGCATGGGCAAAGAATGGTTTGAAAAGAATTTTCGACTGCCGAAAGCTGAGCATGGCTTGTCAATGCTTGTCACGGTGATCTGCGACGGGAAACAGTACAGTGTGCTCTTTGACACTGGTGTAAGCCGCGAAGGGGCTGTTTCAAATGCGCATGGTATGGGCATAAATTTGGGGCAAATCGAGGCTGTTGTCTTGTCTCATGGGCACTACGACCATTTTGGCGGACTGTTAAGCTTTGTTAAGGCCATTGGTAAGGCGGACTTGCCAATAATAGTTCATGAGGACATGTTTAAAACTAGGGGCGTAGCCTCTGCAAACGGTTCTGTTAGGCGATATCCAGAATTCCCAAGGGAAACTAAAATCCGCCCAGCAAAATATGTAAAGACAAAGGAGCCTTACTTACTGGCTGATGATGCATTAGTCGTGACCGGCGAAATTCCAAGAGAAACGGATTTTGAGAAGGGCTATGTGCAGCATCGAGCCTTTGTTGATGGCGAGTGGCGGCCAGACCCATGGGTTTGGGATGACCGTGCACTAGTCGTCTACGTCAAAAATAAGGGACTTGTCATTCTTTCTGGATGCGCCCACGCTGGAATAGTCAACACCGTGCTTTATGCCCGGCAAATAACTGGAATCGAAAAGGTTCACGCTATAATTGGTGGTTTCCATTTGTCTGGGAAAGAGTGCGAAGGGCGGATAGGCAAGACTGTAGAGATGCTTAAAAAGTTTAAGCCAGAATTGATTGTGCCCATGCATTGTACTGGCTGGAGGGGTGCCTTTGCAATTGCAAATGCCATGCCAGAAGCCTTCGTCTGGAACAGCGTTGGAAACCTATACGCTTTTTGACTTTCATGTTTTGATGTGAGCTGCTGAGGAGTTTTCTGAAACTAAAAATTTAAAAGTGAGGTTTTTAAAATTAAGCATTCCAAAATTGTGGAGTTGAAATTCGGTGATAAGGGAGAAAAGACAAACTCCATTCTTTAAAAGGAAGCTTGAGCCGATAGAGGTTAAAGTTCCGAAGAAAATTTCGGAACTGCTTGCGGAAATGGCTAAAACTGGTTTTCAAGGCAGAAAACTTGGCGAATTGGTGGAAGTCTGGGAGGAAATGCTCAAAGACGACGTTGTAATCTTTTTTGGGTATGCCGGCTCCATGAGCACGACGGGGCAGTGGAAAATTGTTAACTGGCTTATTGAGCACCGCTTCATAGACGTTATAGTTTCCACGGGCGCCAACATTTCAGAAGACATTTTGGAAGCCATGGGCGGCACTTATTGGCAAGGGCACCACATGGTGGATGACCACCAGCTTTTAGAATATAAGATTGACCGTTTCTATGACGTTTTTGCAGATGAGCTTGAATACCGCCAAATGGAAAGCCTTATTGCAAGCTTTATGAAAAAGCTTAGTCCAAACCGCAAATATTCGTCTGCTGAATTTCTCTATTTGTTGGGGAAAGAGCTTTCCCAGATGGGGATTAAAAGCATAGTTGCAACTGCCTACGAGAACAAAGTGCCCGTTTTCTGCCCAGCCATAGTTGACAGCGGTTATGGAATCGCTTATCTCCTAAACAGGAAGCTTGAAAGCAACTTCGACATAACCATAGACCAGATGCGGGACTTCGAACAGCTTGTAGACATAAAAGCCAAGGCGGCACCGGAAAGCGGCGTAATTTATATTGGTGGCGGGGTCCCAAAAGACTTTATCCAACTAACCACTGTTGGGAGAAGCCTAACAGAGTCCAGAAAATATGAGCGTGTTTACCCGCATAAATATGCCATACAGATAACGACGGATGCGCCCCACTGGGGTGGCTTGTCTGGCTGCACCTTCGAAGAAGCCATAAGTTGGGGTAAAGAAGCAAAAGAAGGCAGAAATGTGCAGTGCTATTGTGACGCCACAATAGCCCTACCAATAGTGGTTCACGCCTTAGCAGAAAAAGTTGAAAAGAGAGCGAAGGTTCCAGACTTGTCTTGGCTTTTTAAGGGTTTAGAATAGCATTGGCGTTATGTCATGGAGAAAGTGAAAGACTTCGAAATTTCGAAAGGCGCTTCTGCAGACGCCATTATCCGGCAGATGCTCGAAAGCGGAGGCTTCACAGCAAAAAACATCGCAGTCGGCGTCGACATCCTTGAGGCGATGCTGAAGGAACGAGAAATCCTCAACTTCCTTTCTTTTCCCGCTTGTATCATCGCAACTGGCACGAGGGGCATAGTCCGCGACATGGTTAAGCGTAAGTGGTTCCACGTTTTGGTTACAACTTGTGGCACTTTAGACCACGATTTGGCAAGGTGCTACCGCGACTATTATCAAGGCGATTTTTACATGGACGATAAAGAACTGCATAGGAAGGGCATAAGCCGAATAGGCAATGTGCTGGTGCCGAACGCCTCCTACGGCGAAATCATCGAAGAGAAAATGACTGAATTCTTGAAAAGCATATACGCTGAGGGTAAGCGTGAACTGGCCACCTACGAGCTTTGCTGGGAAATTGGAAAACGCCTCAACGAAAACTCAATATTATATTGGTGCTGGAAAAATGGCATACCCGTAATAGTGCCAGGCATAACCGACGGGGCTGTTGGCTACCAGTTGTGGATGTTCAGCCAAGACCACAAAGACCTAAAAATAAACGTGCTCAAAGACGAGCAACTCCTAAACGACATGGTTTGGCAAGCCAAAAAATCCGGCGCCCTAATCATAGGCGGGGGCATATCAAAACACCACGTCCTATGGTGGAACCTATTCAAAAAAGGCTTAGACTACGCCGTATACATAACAACAGCCGTCGAATACGACGGAAGCCTATCTGGAGCACGCCCAAGAGAAGCCATATCGTGGGGGAAAATCCGAGAAAAAGCAAAAACGGTAACCATAGAGGCAGACGCCACCATAGCCCTACCAATAATGTATGCGGCACTTCTTGAAAGACTTTGAAATGTTCTCCTAGATATTCAAAATTCTTAGCCTTCGCTTTTAGAGCTTAACGCTTACCTCAAGACCGCCTGCTTCAGCTGTTATATGCTTGCTTTTATATTTTCTTGAATTGCGCACATAATCTAGATAGTCTGGCGCATGCTCCACATTATCCGCAATTACGACGCTTCCTTTATGGAGCTTATCCTCGACTAGCCCTAGGTAATCCATGTATTGATGTTTGTCGGCTCTATAAAAACAAGGTCAAACTCGCCTTGCAGCATCGGGATTAGCTTAAGGGCATCACCGACCGAAACTTCAACCTTTGGCGGTATTTCCGCCCTTTTTATGTTGCCTCTTGCAATCTTTGCCGCATTGGGGTCTATCTCTATGGTGATTAGGGTGGCGTCGCTGTCCAACTCTTTTCCCATAAGAATCGCTGAATAACCAATGAAGGTTTCAATTATCCAAACACGTTTAGGCTTAATCTCACGAATAGTTTTAACCAAAATTCGCCCTCGGTCCCGCCCAACTATGGCATAAATTCACCCTTCTCAATTTTGTTCTCAATTTCGCTCAAAACCTTCTCCGCTTTGCTCATCCCATGCCACCTACAACCACTAGGTTGGCGTCAATAAGACAAGAGTGCGCCATAATAATATATGCCGCGCTACTCTTAAGGAAATAGAATAGAGGTAAAGAATTATGGAGTGGTTTTCTAACGAGGACTCTATTGTTAAACCAGAGGATTTTGCCCCCAAGGATTTGGGTTTTGTAAAACTGGGCGTAATAGTTTTCATTAGACGTGTTTATGATTGGATGAAGATTGCGTCGCGCGATGTTATCATATCTGAAAAGGAGGAAGGTATTGTTGGAGCTAAACGCTTTTTCGCTACAGAAAAGGGCCTTGGAGTCTTCCACTCCTATTTTGGTGCTCCAGCGACTGTAGCTCTAGCTGAAGCGTTAATTGCGGCAGGAATCAAGCACTTAGTAATCTTTGGCGAGGCGGGCTCAATAAGTCCAGAGATAAGTATTGGCCAAATACTAGTTCCCACATTCGCCATCAGAGAGGAAGGCGTAAGCTATCATTATTTGCCTCAATGTTGGGAGGCAAAACCATCAGAAAAACTTCTAGGGAATATCAGGGCGTTTCTCAGCAGAAGGGGCATACAACACAAGGAAGGAGGCGTTTGGACAACAGACGCACCATTCAGAGAAACAATGAAAAAAGTCTTAAACTACTCAAGAGCAGGAGTCTTAGCTGTGGAAATGGAGTGCTCCGCCTTATTCAGCTTATCCGCTTATCGAAAGGTAACCTCCGCTGCACTCCTAGTCATAACGGACACTTTATGGGAAGGTGTATGGAAACCAGCATTCGAAGATAAAAAAGTGGTAGACATGGAAAAGCGAATATCAGAAACACTCGCGATGCAATGGAAGGAACTTATTCAATAAATCAGAAAGGAAAAAGTTTGCGCACCAGTAATGCTTATTACAAAGTAAAACCATTTAAATGTAAGAGGAAAATCAATGTCTTACTCAAAAATAACCAAGAAAGGGCAAACAACAATTCCTGTTCAATTTAGACGAAAGTATAACCTTCGAGAGGGGAGTCTTGTAGTTTTTGAAGAAACGGAAGGTGGCTTAATTATAAAACCATTACCAGACATAGTTGATTCTGCTGGCAAATTGGCAAGGTATGCCCACCCGAGAGAGTTAATTGCTGAACTTGTAAAAGCTAGAGAAGAAAACTTCCGTTGAAGGAATTCCATGATCCTCGCGTTTGACACAACCTTTTTTGTACTTCACTATTTTTCCAGCGAAGAAAAAGTCCTGGATAAAACTAGGAAAATTCTCACCCAGTGCAGGAAACTTGGGAATAAAGGAATAGTGCCAACAATTGTTCTAGGAGAATTTTATGCGTTAACGCGAAAAAGGGCTGGTAGAGACGTCGCTGAAAAATATTTTAGAGAGCTTGTTAATTCAGGGTTAAACATCGTTAATTTAACGGCAGAAATAGCAAAACAGGCTGGCATTTTCAGGCACAAATATCAAGAGAAGATTCCATGGGGAGACTGCATAATAGCGGCTACCGCATTCCTTGAAGGGGCTGAAATACTGTTGACGGAGGATCCCCACTTTAAACAGTTTAAAGAGGTGAAGGTGCAGACACTTGCTGAAATGGAAGTTTGTTGATGGTTTGGTGGATTTATGAAGGTGGCTGTCTCCGGTAAGGGTGGAGTTGGCAAGACGCTTATTGCTGCTGGTTTAGCCTATTCCTTAGCCAAGAAAGGTTTTAAAACCATTGCCATTGATGCTGATCCCTCGCCTAATCTTGCCTTAACTTTGGGTTTGTCTTCCGAAGAAGCCGGTCGCATATTGCCCATATCTGAGAATAAGCAGCTTATTGAGGCTAAGACTAGCACTGGCTATGCTGGTGTTTTCCGCTTGACGTTTACTGTCGACGATATTGTTGGGGATTATGCCGTCCAAACGCCTTTTGGCGTAAACCTCATTGTTATGGGGACTGTGCGTTCTGTTGGGGCTGGTTGCACTTGTCCAGCAAACGCCGTTGTCCGCTCGCTTTTGAGGCATCTTGTTGTTGAACGTGATGAAGCTGTAGTCTTAGATATGGAGGCTGGCGTTGAGCACATGGGACGAGGCACAGCACGGCACGTGGATGTTATGCTTGTTGTCGTTAATGCTAATGTGAAGGCTCTTGAAACAGCCAAACGCATCCACGAGCTGGGCGTAAAAGCCGGAATGAACCGCATCCTTCTCGTTGGAAACAAGATTGAAAATGAGGCTCAGAAAGAGGCTATTATGAAATACGCGAAGGAAAACAGCCTACAAGTTTTGGATTATTTGCCCTTCGACCAGATGGTTGTGGAGGCTGAAATGCGGGGAGAAACACCCCTAAAATACGGGGATGCCCCAGCCATCAAAGCCATAGAAAGATTATGCGATAGGCTTTTGCAAGGCAACACCTAATAATGCCTAAGGCAATAGAGTGAACAAGCCATAAAGGGGAGTCAGAGAAGCCATGAAAATTATTGTTACTATGGGGCGGGGTGGAACTGGAAAAACAAGCTTCGTAGCCCTAATGGCAAAATACTTCATAGAGTTGGGCGAGGCTCCACTACTTCTTGTGGATGCTGATCCAGACCAGAACTTGGGCGAGATGGTTGGCGTGGACCTCCACGCAGCTGGCAAAAAGTCTATTTCAGAACTTCTTGTGGAAACCTTTCTAGAAGAGGGCGGAACCACTGTTGGTGTGCCGCCAACAGAGCGTATTGAAAGCCGCATATGGGCTCACGGCATGTATGAGGGTGAATACTTCGATTTCATCGCGCTTGGCACCAAGTGGGTTGAGGGGTGCTACTGCCTACCAAACGCAGCCTTGAAAGGGGCTTTAGAGTCGCTCACAAAAAACTACAAGTATGTCCTAATTGATTCGCCGGCTGGCCTAGAACACTTGAATAGGCGGATAACATCTAAGGTGGACGACATTTTCGACGTTATAGATCCTTCTAAAAAGTCTTTTGACCATGTGGAGCGCGCCTATCGCGTAGCCAAGGAGGTTAAAATAGCCTTCCAGAACTTTTATGTTGTTGGTGGTTTCCGTTTTCCAGAAAGCCTCGAAAACCAAGCTAGAAAAGTGTTGCCCTTCAAGTTTTTGGGTAGGGTTGCCTACGACGAGAATGTTGAGGAATACGTCCTTGCTGGAAAGTCTTTGTTAAGCTTATCGCCGGACACACCAGCTTATCTATCTGTTAAAAGGATAATGGAGAACGCTGGTTACGGCAAAGCATAATCACTAATCTCACATATCCTTTTTGACACAATGTTCTAGAAAAGCTTAAAATGTTGGCTGCCGACATTAAACCTTCTATCCTAGGTTGTGTTTACCTTGAGTAAGAAAGGACTGCACGTAAAAATTGGGGAAATGAAAACAGACCTTGGGCTTATAAAAAACCTTGAATTGTCCATTGGCAAAATAGTTGAAGAAGCATGGGCTGAACCGATGGGCCCGACGCCTTTCCCGTCGCTCACAACCCTAAGAGAATGGGACATGAAGCTTCTGCAACGCTACAAGCCATTTTACTTACCCTTCTGTGACGTCTGTTGTCTCTGCACTTTTGGCAAGTGCGACTTGACGGGGGGAAAGCGTGGGGCTTGCGGAATAGACATGGCAGCCCAACAGTCCCGTATAGTGCTTTTGGCATGCTGTATCGGCGCCGCCACCCACATTGGGCACGCTCGCCACTTGGTGGAGCATCTAATCGAAAAGTATGGGCGGAGAATGCCTTTAGACGTTGGCGGATTAAACGTTGAAGTTGAAGCTCCAGTTACCCGTTTAGTATGCGGAATAAAACCCCAAACATTAGGCGACCTAGAAGAGGTTTTAGATTATCTCGAAACTCAAGTAACTCATTTACTATCCGTAACGCACACAGGGCAGGAAGGCTATAACCTTGACTTTGAATCTAAAGTCTTTCATGCCGGTATGATAGATCAGGTTGGGATGGAAGTTGCAGACATCGCGCAAATAGCGGCTTACGGTTTTCCCAAGGCTGATCCAGACGCGCCGCTTGTAGATCTAGGCTATGGAACCATAAACATAGAGAAACCCGTAATTCTGTGCATTGGGCACAACGTGGTTCCTTCCGTGGGCATAGTGGATTATATCAAGGAGAACGGTTTGGACGGTGAAGTCGAGGTTTGCGGCCTTTGCTGCACAGCCCATGACACAACGAGGTACTATAACCGGGCTAAAATTGTCGGCCCAATATCGTGGCAGCTGCGGTTTATAAGAAGCGGTGTTCCAGACGTTGTTGTTTTGGACGAGCAGTGCATTCGGACGGATGCATTATATGAAGCGCAAAACGTTAAGGCAATAGTGATAACTGCTTCTGAAAAAAACTGCATGGGCTTGCCGAACCGCACAAACGACCCGGCAGACGCCATAGTTGAAGACCTTTTAGGCGGCAAAATTCCAGGTGCATTAATCCTTGACCCTGAAAAAGTTGGGGAAGTGGCGGTAAAAGCCGCTTTGAAAGCTGCTCCCATGCGGAAGAAGTTTAAGGCCATCCCAGAAGTTGATGATGTCATTCAAAAAGCGAAGGAATGCAAACAATGCAGCGATTGTAGAAGGGCTTGCCCCCAAGATTTGCCAATACCTCAAGCTATGAAAATGGCTGGAAATGGAAGTCTAGAAAAACTTGCAGAGCTTTATGATTCATGCATCGGCTGCGGTCGATGCGAAGAGGCATGTCCGGTTAAACTGCAAATTCACAGCTTCATTGTTAAGGCTGGAGAAAAGAAGCTGAAAGAGGAAACCTATAAGGCGAGGGTTGGCAGGGGAGCTGTGCAAGACGTGGAAATAAGAAACGTTGGAAGCCCCATAGTGCTGGGCGAAATCCCTGGTGTAGTAGCCTTCGTAGGTTGCGCTAATTATCCTAAAGGCGGAATTGAAGTTGCGGAAATGTGCCGCGAATTCGCCAATAGACGTTACATCGTTGTGACTTCCGGATGTGCAGCCATGTCTGCTGCCATGTGCAAAAATGAGGAGGGAAAAACCATTTACGAAGAATTTTCAGGAGAATTTGCAGCTGGCGGAGTAGTTAACGTCGGCTCTTGCGTCTCCAATTCTCACATCGCTGGGGCAGCGATAAAAATTGCGAGCATATTTGCAAAACGCAATTTGAGAGCTAACTATGAGGAAATAGCTGATTACATACTAAACAGAGTTGGAGCCGTTGGTGTTGCTTGGGGTGCAATGTCCCAAAAAGCTGCTTCAATAGCGTCCGGATTCTGGCGTTTAGGCGTTCCAGTGATTGTTGGGCCTCACGGCATCAAGTATAGGCGTATGTTGTTGGGGAGGGCCGACCGCGAGGAAGACTGGTATGTTTACGACGCGAGAACCGGCGAGAAAGTGTATGTAGGACCAGCACCCGAGCACTTGTTCTATGCAGCTGAAACGAAGGAGGAAGCCATGGTTATGATTGCCAAGCTTTGCATGCGCCCCAACGACACAACGAAGGGACGCGCCATAAAACTGACACATTACATCGACTTGCACAAACGCCTTTATGGAACCATGCCCGAGGACATCCACCGCTTTGTGCGCACAGTCGCCGACATCCCAGTAACAATGAAGGATGAAATCATAAAGATTCTTGAGGAGAAGGGCTGGAAGGAAACGATAATTCCAGACCCGACGCTCTTGCCCAGGCTTATTAGGAAAAAGAAGGAGTGATGGGAGGCAAGCTTTATGGCGGCTGAACCTTGGCAGACGGCGGAAATCCCGGGACCCAAAAAGGCACTTGTAATAACAAAGCCAGAAGTCGTTGCCGCAATGATTAAGAGGGCTAAGCATCCAGTGCTTGTTGTTGGGCATAAGGCGGCTGAAACAGACTTTGAAGGTGGAAAACTCATAGACTTCATTATTGAATTTTCAAAGAAGAGCGGAATCCCGGTTGTGGCAACAGCCCACATGATAGGCGAATTCACAAGGCGGGGCTTCAAGCCGGCAGCCTTCATGCCAGCAGTAGACATCGGAAACCGCCTCGTTGACCCCTCTTGGACTGGCGTTGACGGTAAGGGGCAGCATGACCTAGCCTTGTTTGTTGGGCTTTACTATTACATGGAGTGGACTATTTTGTCGGGGCTTAAACACTTTGCCCAACACTTGAAGACGATTTCGCTGGATAATGTTTATCATCCCCATGCAAGTTGGTCTTTTCCAAACCTTTCCCACGAGGAGTGGGTGAAAAACCTTAAAGTTATAATGGAGAAAGTTTGAAGGAGGCGAAAAGTGAAATGAGCATGTTTCAGGACATACCCGTCGACGTTGGCGTAATCTACGAAGGAGAGCGCATACGCAGAAAAGACATGTACGTGGAGCTGGGTGGACCAGATGTCAAAGAAAAATTTGAGCTTGCAAGAGTCAAGAAGCCAGAAGAAGTTGAAGACGGAAAAATAACCATCATTGGACCAGACATTAAGGACATGGAGGAGGGCAAAACTTACTCCTTCGGCATCCTCATCGAGGTTGCTGGAGCCAAACTTGAGCCAGAACTGGAAGGCGTTATTGAGAGGCGCATTCACGCCTACTGCAATTACATTGAGGGTTTTATGCACCTAAACCAGCGCTATGACATTTGGCTTAGGCTCAGCAAGAAGTCCTATCAGAAGGGCTTAAACTCATTTCAATTTATTGGCAAAGTCTTGCACCGGCTGTTTAAGAGCGAGCTTCCAATAATTGAGAAGATGCAAATAACCTTCATAACCGACGCCGAAAAAGTCAAGGAGCTTTACCCACAAGCACTGCAGATTTATGAGGCAAGGGATGCCAGAGCTAGGGGGCTTAAAGACGAGGAAGTGGACAAGTTTTATGGGTGCATCCTATGCCAGTCTTTTGCGCCAACCCACTGCTGTGTAATAACGCCTCAGCGCTATTCCAACTGCGGTGCCATAAGCTGGTTTGACGCTAGGGCTTCAGCAAACATAGACCCCAAAGGACCCATATTCGAAATTGATAGAGGCGAACTTCTAGACCCTGTTAAGGGCGAATATTCAGGCGTGAACGAGGCTGTCAAGAAACGCACATTAGGCGAAATAAGCCGCGTCTGGCTTTACACGGCTTTTGGCTATCCACACACTTCTTGCGGCTGCTTTGAGGGTGTTGCCTTCTACATTCCAGAGGTGGACGGCTTCGGCATAGTGCACAGAGGCTATAAGGATGTGACAGTGAACGGTTTAGCCTTCTCAACACTGGCGGACTCGACGGCTGGCGGACGGCAAGTGGACGGCTTCCACGGCATATCCATAGAGTATATGCGTTCTCCAAAGTTTCTGCAAGCCGACGGCGGATACCAACGCGTCGTCTGGATGCCTAAAGAGGTGAAGGAACGCGTAAAGAACTTCATCCCAGCCGAGCTTGTGGACAAAATCGCCACAGAAGAGGATGCCAAAACCATTGACGAGTTAAAAGCCTTCCTGAAAGCGCGAGGTCACCCAGTTGTTGAACGCTGGAAGGAAGAAGTTGTGGCGGTTCCAGAGGCTGTTCCAGCAGAAGCCGCTGAAGCAAGGGAGGAAGCAGCACCCGCAATGGTTCCAACAATCACTGCGGCAACACTGCCCATAACAGCTGGCGGATACAAAATCATACTGAAAGACGCCAAAATCTACGCAAAACGCGTCATAATAAAGACCATAAAAAGCGAGAAGCCTGAAAAAAGGTGAAGGAAACTTGGCTGAAAAGAAGGAAAAGGACGAAAACGTTTTAGGCTTGAAGCTGAACTCACGGCTGCTTGAACTTCTAGCAAAACTTCAAGAAGTTGAACTTGAAGACTTTGAAATGGAAGTTGGCGACCTAGAAATTTGGCTACAACCCGGCGCTGTGGCAGCTCCTACGCTTGCTCCGCCAAAAGTTGCGCCACCAGTTAAGGCTAAACCCACCCAAATAATTGAGGCTGAATTCGTCCCACCGGTTGAAACTTATCCGGGCAAGGTTGTGGAGGTTAAGCTTGGCGCCACACGAAGCGAAGGCGGAACCCGCGGCAAAACAGTTGTTATTGGTGGCGAAACCACTCCAGCCTTCTACACCTTTGAGAGGCCTACGCCCCACCCGCCAGTCATATCCCTAGACGTTTTTGACATGGAAGTGCCCTTGGCCAAAGCCGTGAAAATGCATGTTAAGGATGTTTTAGGCGACCCGGCGGCTTGGGCTAAGCTGGCTGTTGACAAGTTCGGCGCAGACATGATTACAATTCACCTCATCAGCATTGACCCGCTTGTTAAGGATGCCTCACCTAAAGAGGCTGTTAAAACTGTTGAGGCTGTCGCCCAAGCCGTTGACGTGCCACTAGTGATCGGGGGCTGCGGCGACCCCGTTAAGGATGCGGATGTTTTCCAAGAGGTTTGTGAAACCTTTGCTGGTGAACGTTTCTTGATAAGCTCTATTACTAGGGATATGGACGTCGAGCGCTGTGCCAAGTTCGTTAAAAAGAATGGGCATGTGGCGCTGTCGTTTACGCCTATGGATTTGAACTTGGCTAGGGAGCTGAACCGCCGACTCTACGACTTCTTACCAAAAGAAGACATCGTCATGGACCTGACAACGGCGGCTTTGGGCTACGGCTTGGACTACGCGTTTACCAATATGGAGAGAGCCCGCCTAGCAGCTTTGATGGGTGACCCAGAGCTGGCTCATCCCATGTCCTCTGGAACAACAAACGCTTGGGCAGCCCGCGAAGCATGGATGAAGATGGCCCCAGAATGGGAACCCCGCGAACTCCGAGGACCATTATGGGAAGTTGTTACCGCTTTGACCCTTCTGCTGGCTGGCGTAGACCTTTTCATGATGATGCATCCAGCAGCCGTCAAAACAGTCAAAGATGTTATCGCCCAATTGATGGATGGCGGTTCTGGCAACGCTGAACGCCTCGTGGAATGGGTTACCATTAAGGTTTAGGCACTTTAATGGAGGTTAAGAAAGCTTATGAGTGAAAGAGAGGCGAAGGGCAAGATTGGCGTTAAAGAGCTTAGCCCAATAGACGTTTACAAGCTTCTGCCCCGCACAAACTGTAAGGAGTGCGGCGAAGAGAACTGCATGGCTTTCGCCACAAAAGTCGTAAACCGCGAAGTCCCAGTAGAAAAGTGCAAGCCCATATTAAAAAAGGAGTTTGAGAAAGCCTACAAACAGCTTAAGGAAATGCTCAAGCCAGCCATAAAAGAGGTTGTTGTCGGCACCGGCGAAGGGGCTGTCAAGATTGGCGGAAAACTGGTGATGTACCGCCACGAGCTTACATACTTTAATCCAACAGCCATAGCCATAGACGTCACAGACGAGATGCCAGAAGAAGAAATCCTAAGCCGCATTAAACGTGTTGAAGAATTCCGCTACGAATATATCGGGCAGATTTTGAAGCTAGACATGGTTGCCGTTCGCTCCACCTCCAACGACCCCGACAAGTTTAAAGCAACAGTGCGCAAAGTGGCTGAAAACACAAAACTGCCAATGATTTTGTGCTCGCTGAACCCAACGGTTTTGGAGGCTGGCTTAATGGCTGCACCCAAAGCTAGACCACTATTGTACGCAGCCACTAAAGACAATTGGCGGGAGATGGCTGAGCTAGCCCTAATGTACGGCTGCCCCCTAACGATTTTTGCACCCAACAACCTCAAACTCTTGAAGTCTCTGGCTAAAACGCTCCTGGAATATGGCGTTGAAGACTTGGTTTTGGACCCCGGCACTTTCTTTGGCGAAGGCTTGGCTGACACCCTAAACAACTTCACAATGATTAGACGTTTGGCTTGCAAGCGGGGCGACGAGCTGCTTGGCTTCCCGTTAATGGGCGTACCAATGACCGTTTGGCTAGACAGCGCCGGAATAGCCCAAGAAATCGTCAAATGGCGGGAAGCCTACTTGGCGGCAATGCTCATAGTGCGTTTCGCCGACATCCTAATAATGCACAGCCTAGACGGCTGGGCTCTATTGCCAAACGTCATTTTAAGGGCAAACATTTACACGGACCCCCGCAAGCCAGTAGCCGTGGAACCAGGCTTAAAGGTGTTCGGCACTCCAGACGAAAACTCACCAGTCATGTTCACAACAAACTTCGCCCTAACCTACTACACAGTGGCCTCAGACATAGAATCCGCCAAAATAAACGCCTACCTTCTAGTGGTGGACACGGAAGGCATAGCCGTAGACAGCGCAGTAGCAGGCCGCAAACTAACAGCAGAAAAAGTAGCCGAAGCCCTAAAAGCCTCTGGAATAGAAAGCAAGGTGAAACACAGAAAACTCATAATCCCGGGAAAAGCAGCCCGCCTAAGCGGGGAAATAGAAGAACTAAGCGGATGGCAAGTCCTAGTTGGCCCCAGAGACTCATCAGAAATCCCAAAATTCCTACAGGAAAAATGGCAAACACAAACATAACAAACTCCCATTCCCTTCTTTGTTAATAATCACTTAATTTAATTATGCAGTTTTATTCGTCTTTTATACCGAATTGTTATCTACTGTTAGGATGCTTATTTACAGGTTGGTTAAGAAATGGCTTACATGTCGATTAGAGTGGCTCATATCGAGGATGTGCCCTTCGTTGTTGATACGATAAGGTCAGCTGCCGACGAAGGAGTTTTCCATTCTATAACTCTTACAGTGGAGGAACACATAAGACAGTTTAGAAAATTTGCGTTTGAAAATTCACCGGAAGGCTATCTGCTTTTAATCTGCCAGATTAAAGACGAAATTGTAGGCTACATAGATTCCCGTGTGAGAAGAGGAGTAGGCTATATTTTAGGAATCTATGTAAAACCATGTTACCGTAAAAAGGGTATTGGAAAGAAACTCGTAGATAAAACATTACACAGTTTTAAGAAGAGGGGATGCCACAAAGCAAGGCTTGAAGTCTTTGCAGACAACAAAGAGGCAATTGAGTTCTATACTCGCCTTAACTTCGTAAAAGAATGCTTTCTCCGTCAAGACGAAGGAAAGAAAGACATAATCATAATGAGCAAGTTCTTCAAAAAACTATCTACGACAAGCGGAAACACCTCCATTTAGAACAATCTAATATGATTCTACATGCAGTTTAGGAAGTAAAGAAAACAGAGGTTGCAACCAGAACGAGTTTCCTTTAAATACTTTGACACCCGAACCTTTCTGGTGAACCAAGACCACTTCCAAATAGTAAAAAATAGTATCTCGAGAAAAAACAACCAAAATTGACCGTTTTGTTGGTTTGAAATTCTAGAGGGGAGAATGTATTGGTTTTTTTCTCGGTAAATGTTAGATTTTTTTATGGTCGACGTGTTTAGCAAATATTTTATAGTGCTATAGGGCAGTTATTCTTCTGAGTTGTTGGTTAATGGAGTTTTGTAAAATAAAAGAGGTGGAACCCGAAGAAGCCGATTCGCTAATATATCTCTGCATTCCGCCAGAAAGACGCGATATGCCATCCTTTGTTAAAGGAGCAGAAGTCAAACGAAGATGGGCAGAGAAATGCTTCGAAATGTTTGGTGGAATAGCGAAAATGGCATATGTAGACTCAAAGCATGTTGGCCTAATCCAATACCAGCCTAAACCCGAAGAGAGGCTTCTGGAAATAACCTGCATATTCGTTCCAGACACCCAAAATCAAAGGCGGGGCGTTGGAAAAGCCCTCTTAAACGCTTTGATAAAAGACATGGAAAAGCCTAAACCCTACTTCGACAACAAGCCTCCTTTAGCGCTAGTTACATGGGCCTTCGGCATTCCGGGATATTATCCCCAAAACATGTTCTACCTAAAGATGGGGTTCAAAAAAGCCGTGGAAAGCGACCCCAATCTGCTCTACTACCCATTAAAGGAAGGGTATGCTTACCAACCGAAGACGGGCAGATTTATCCCACAAGCAGAAGACAAGGACAAAGCATTAATCTTCTACGACCCTTCGTGTCCCTTTTGTATGTATTTTGCCGAACAAATTAAAGCATCTATAGGAGAGGTGCCCCAAACATTCCAGTGCGAATGATAAACATGTTTGAGGAGCGGGAAGAAGTCCAGAAGAGGGGACAAGTTCCATACTGCGCTGTTAATGGAAAACCCATAATGGCCTTCTTCATGGATAAGGAAAACTTCCAAAAGGAAGTCAAAACGGCACTGGCAGAAACATAAAATTGCATACAAGGTTCACGTCATCAGCGGCTTATACAGCTTCAAATAATCCACAGCTGTTGGGAACACCGCCCTAACCCTTTCATGGCGTTTTTTAGCGTTTATGCCGTGTTCCAGTATTGTGAAGGCGCGGGGCGTGCTGAACTTTTCAATTTCTCCGTTCTCCCTCTTCCGTGTTATTTTTATGCAGTCGTCAACTATGCAGTTCAGCACACAGGCTCCACAGTATATACATAACTCCTCTATTATGCCAACCTCGCCTGTGGCCCGCCAGAAAAGGGCGCTTGTAGGGCAAGCCTTAATGCAAAGTTTACATTCCACGCCCTTACATGTGCGCTTGTCTATTGTTATGCTTCCGCTGACAAAGAATTCCTTAACACCTAAAGGGGAGAGAAGCTCCTCTCGGCGTTTTCGCTTTTCCATCTCGCTGGTTTCAACAAGCAGGCTAAATATGTCAGATGCTGCGGATTCGCTGGACTTTGCGCCTTTCTTCTCCATCCAAATTCATCTGGCCAATTCTCTATAGGAGAGTATTGGCCATTTATATGTTATAACTTATTTTGTTCCAAAAACCAGACATACATGTTTCTATAGCCCCATCAAAGCTAGCCATATATTTCTGCGGATGAAAATAGCAAAGGGTTATGGTTTGTTGGTTTGGACTAAGCTTTTATCTTTCGAAAATTGATATGTCTAGAAGGGAATGCTTATGCATAATGGCTTAAACAAGCTTATTACAATACAATTCGCAATTTACGCGATTATTGGCATTTTGGGGTTCATTGCATGGATGTTAGCCTTTACTGGCAACGTATCAATCCTCGAGGGAATTATTGGTGAATATTTCCATGGACACATAGTAAGATGGACCGCACAACTTCCTTACTGGGGAATCTTAATACTTATAAGCGCCATTTTATCGCTTGGCGTCACTCGCTTTTTATGGTGCCTAAGAAAAGAAGGGGTATACCTTGGCGTGGCCTCCTTTTGTATAGGATTTGTAACCAACATACTTTTGCCCGAAATATACTTGTCCACGCATTAATCGGAATCCTTATTGGCTGGACATTGCTGGCTCCTCTTACACTTGCATGGAAAAATTTGAAAAAGAAGCAACACGAAGTTTTCTAGGTTTCGTGGTTTTTAATAAGAAAGGATGAAACAAAAATGATAGAGAGTGAACTGCCTTATCATCGGCATCTTCGTCATTTAAGATAATTTCAAGACGGTTTATTCGCCGAAGAGCTTCCTAAGGTTGTAACTGTTTTCGCCTTGCTGGACTTTCGCTTGTTCTGGTTCTGGAACAGCCATAATGTTTGTGGATATGCCAAGCCTGTGCTCAAGCTCGCTTATGCGGGATTCAAGCTTCTCAATGCTTTCAGTCTTAATCCTAACCCTTTGCTCCAGCTCTTTGATGGCCAACTTTTCCTCCAATAGCCGCGCCCTTTCCTCTAGAGTTTTCTCTTTCTCTTCCAGCGAATGAAGCTGAAACTCCAGTTCAGCCTTCTTTTTCTGAAGATCTTCGATTTCATGCCACAAGGTCAAATTTACACACCACTGTAAGCTTTAACATTCCCATAAATAATTAGGGTTATGAATCCAAAATCCATATCAATAATCAGCAGCCAAACCACAAAGATTATACATGATAAGACGCTTAGCCCATAAACGGTAAAGGGCGAAAACAATGTGTGAGTTTAAGGTTATACTGGACGGAAAAGAGGTTTGGAACGACGTTGTCTACGCGAAGGCTGAAGGCGGAAAAGTAACAGTGAAGGATGTTTCGGGACAAACAAGGGAGTTTAAAAACTGCAAGATTGTGGAAGTGGATGTAAACACAACCCGCCTAGTGCTAGCCCACTAAACTGCCAAAAAGCCAAGAAGCCAGACAACAAGGAAGCCGAAAACTAGACCAAAAGCTATTGGGAATGGCAGTCCAGGGAAAACTCCACCCTTCTCAAGCATTTTAAAAGCCAAAAAACAGCCTAACAAAATGCCAACCACAGAAGCTAAACATGGCAAGAAGCCAAAATAGATGAGCATATGTCCAGCAAGCATGGAATAGAAGGTTAGGTCGCCAAGTCCCATGTGAATTTCCCTAAAGGAGAAGCTTAAGCCCCTAAACTTTTCTAAGCCTTCACGGGCAATCTTGCCAACTGGTCCCCGATAAACGGCAAAGGCGTCATAAACAGCCAAAAAACAAAGGATGAGGACGGCGCTTAAAGTTGGAACACAAGCCCCTAGGAAAGCTCCAAGGGCACCGCCCAACAAAACAACTAGGAAGTCGCCCACTCTACTGCGTGTCTTAAAGATAGTGTAACAAGTAAAAGCCGTTATTGCAGTTGATATTGGAATTAGAACCTCGATGATGGGTAAACCGAAAAGTGTGAGGGCAGCCGAAAGATAAACAAATGATAGAAGAAATGTGGCTGTAGCCAGAGAAAAGCCGGTGACAATGACAATAAGCTTGTGACTTTTTCTCTTCAGGAGGAAAAATAAAACCGTGGCTCCAAACCCAACCAAAACAACAAAGTATAAGGCGTTCCCAAGGGAGCCAGCTGGATCCTCTGAAAACGGAGTAATACTATAAAGCTCAATTGGGGAGGCAAACAGGAGATAAGCGCATAAAACGCTTACAGCCAAGCTTGCCAACACGGGAGTCAGATGGATTAATTCAGCCTTAAAGCCTTCACCCAATTTATCACCAGACTTTGACAGAGAGTTTCAAACCTTAAAATGCGTTTGCAGTAGAATAAATTTTTCCTATTGTCTGCTTCTAAGGTGGAACATTGTTTTGAATATTGATTTCGGCTAAATACGCCAAATTCGGCCTAAGAATCTGTAAATGCTTTATATCCTCGGCTAACAGAATATCACTGGCAGTGAAATTCCATGCTTGTAACCAGCAAAGAGCTTTTGAAAAAGGCTCAAAGGGAAGCCTACGCAGTTGGCGCCTTCAACATCCAAAACCTTGAAAGCCTACTGGCAGTTGTAGAAGCCGCTGTTGAAGAGAAATCACCAGTAATTGCGGCTGTAACGCCTGGCGCCATAAAATATGGCGGACTGAACTATTTGGCAGGGCTTGTTAAGACGGCAGCTGAAGTCTCACCAGTTCCCATTTCCCTACACCTTGACCATGGAGAGGACGTTGAAACCGTTAAAAAATGCCTAGAGGCTGGCTTCACATCGGTGATGATTGACGGTTCCCACCTACCCTTTGAGGAAAACATCTCCTTGACGAAGCATGTTGTAGACCTAGCCCACCAGAAGGGTGTATCAGTTGAGGGCGAGCTTGGAAGGCTTGCGGGTATCGAAGAAAAAACAGTTGCGGAAAGAGAGGCCGTCTTAACAGACCCCATAGAGGCTGAAGAATTCGTCAGGCGGACAAGCGTTGATGCATTGGCGGTTTCCATTGGCACTTCTCATGGCGCATACAAGTTTAAGGGTGAACCCAAACTAGACTTTGAGAGGCTGAAGCAGATACGCGAAAGGGTCGATGTGCCACTGGTGCTGCACGGCGCTTCCAGCATTCCCCAATGGATAATTGAGAAAGCCACAAAATACGGGGCGGAACTGGCAGGAGCAAAGGGCATACCGGAAGACCACATAAAGAAGGCTATAGCCCTTGGCATAACAAAGATAAACATAGACACAGACCTAAGACTAGCTTTTACGGCTACAATACGCGAAGTTCTGGCAACGGCACCAAAAGAGTTTGACCCCAGAAAAATCCTTGGACCAGCAAAAGAAGCCGTGAAAGAGGTTGTTAAGGCGAAAATGCGCTTGTTTGGGAGTTCTGGAAAAGCGTAAAGGTGGAGGAGAGGCGAAATGCGGATAGGCGTATTAAGTGGTGGGGGAGACGCTCCGGGAATAAATGCTGTTATAAGGGCTGTTGTTAGGCGGGGAATACAAACATACCAAGACGAGATAATAGGCATAAGGGAGGGCTGGCGGGGGCTTCTGGAAGGCTATTTTGTTCCGCTGGACTTTGAGGCTGTTGCCGGCATACTTCCAAGGGGAGGCTCAATCCTTGGCACTTCTAGGACAAACCCCTTCAAACGCGAAGGGGGACCAGAACAAATAATGGAAAACGCCAGAAAAGCCAGTTTAGAAGCGGTTATAGCCATAGGTGGAGACGACACCCTAAGCGTAGCCCACAAGATGGCTGATTACGGGCTTAAATGCGTAGGAGTCCCAAAAACGATAGACAACGACTTGGTGGGAACAGACTACACTTTTGGCTTCCACACGGCTGTAGCCATAGCAACAGAAGCCCTAGACCGTCTGCACAGCACAGCAGAAGCCCACAACCGCGTCATAATCCTAGAAGTCATGGGGCGTTACACTGGGCATATAGCTTTGGCTGCCGGACTAGCTGGAGGGGCAGACGCCATCCTCATACCGGAAAAGCCCTTTGACATAGAAGAGGTTTGCGAATATATTAGGCGGAGACAAAAGCGCGGAAGAAACTTCAGCCTAATAGTGGTGGCTGAGGGCGCCAAACCGAAAGGCGGTAAGGAAATAGTTTACAGCGAACGCATAGACGAGTTCGGCCACATAAGCCTTGGTGGGATAGGCTATTATTTGGCTAAGGAAATTGAGCAGCGAACTGGCATAGAAACCCGTGTGGTTGTTTTAGGACATCTGCAGCGGGGTGGTTCACCAACAGCCTTTGACCGCATCTTAGCCACAAGATTCGGAGTGGCAGCCGTGGACCTAGCCCACCAAGGAAATTTCGACTATATGGTGGCACTTCAAGGAAACAAAATCGTGCCAGTACCACTAAAAGATGTGATAGGCAAGAGAAAAACAGTTGACATCGAACTTTACGAATTAGCCAGCGTGTTCTTCGGCTAAGTTGCAAGAGTCCTAGCCAAGCCTAACAGCCGAGTGTCTAAGGGCTTCTCTTTACTGCAAACCTCTTTTAAGCTCATGCTTTTAATTTCGCCCTTCTGCAAGCCAACCACACGGTTTCCAATGCCACTAGCCAACAAGTTGACAGCCTCGTTGGCAAATAGGCTTGCCAGTAGTCGGCTTCTGGCGGTTGGGCTTCCGCCCCTTTGGGCGTAGCCAACAATACTCAAACGAACCTCTGCACCAGTGTTTGCCTCAATTTCTTCGGCTATTTTGCGGGTGTCGCCCACGCCCTCAGCAGCCACAATAATGCCAGACCGCTTGCCCTTAGCCGCATTCTCCTTAACAGTCTTGAAAACCTCTTCCATTTTTATGGGGACTTCTGGAACCAAAATGACCTCGGCGCCGACGGTTAGGCCAACAGTCAAAGCTAAAAAGCCTCTTCGCCTCCCCATAACTTCTACGACGAAGACTCTTTCGTGGGATATGGCTGTGTCGCGGATTTTGTCTATTTCCGCTACAGCCGTATTGACAGCCGTGTCAAAACCAATAGTTTCATCACTGCCATAAACGTCATTGTCTATTGTTGCTGGGACGCCAACAATCAAAGCGTCTGTTTCGCGGCTGAGCTCTAAAGCGCCCCTAAAAGAGCCATCCCCACCAATAACAACAAGCCCAT
>Ga0209225_1000754_pt1 | contig 35068 bp, 33 predicted proteins | sample WasSprMetagenome_FD_184732 | JGI IMG/M metagenome (GOLD analysis project Ga0209225, IMG submission 184732) | Sulfidic aquatic microbial communities from Washburn Spring, Yellowstone National Park, USA - WS (SPAdes) (version 3) | ecosystem: Environmental > Aquatic > Thermal springs > Hot (42-90C)... | reverse complement strand
CGAAATTGAAGAAAATATTTTTGAAGAAGGAAGTATTTTTTCCATAGGAGAATATGTAGTTTTTGAAAAAGAGAGATTTTCAGGAAAATTGGGTTTAAAATTTTTTTCTGGAGAAGGGCTTGCCTTTTTACCTCAATTTTTATTTAAAATCAATGAAAATTTTACTTTTTTTGTGAATAGTGATTTTGAAATTCCAGATTTATTGAAAGATGTAATCACAGAAAACTGGAAAGAATTAAAAAATGAAAAAATACTTCCAGAAAAAATTTATAAAGGAGGGATAAGATTTGAGTTGAAAAATATAAAATTTGAGATTTCCCATTCTTATAATATGATATATTTATGGGAAGATTATGACTCAGATTACCTATATGAACCCAAAAGAGAAGAATTTAATCAGACAAATTTTTTACTTAATTTCCAGATACCTTTTAGTGATAAATTAAACTTATTTGCTGAAATTGAAAAAAACATTTTTGATAGAGAAATTTCATTTTTACCAGAGGATAAAAATAATGCAGGAATTGAATTTAAAAATAAAAATATAAAATTAAAATTATGGAATTCTTTTTTGGGGAAAAGACATTTTATAGAAGGAGATTTAAAAAGTTTTACAACATTAAATTTTGAAATAAATTATAAGGGTAAAATTGAATTTGGTTTTGGTATTTATAATATACTTGATGAAAAATATGAAATTGCTCCTGGGTATCCTGGAGAAAAAAGAAAATTTCTTTTTTATATAGTGTTTTAAAAAGGACTTGACAAAATTAAAAATGTATGGTATAAATAAACTTGACGGAATAAAAAAATGAGGTATATTAAAGTAAGAAGGAAAACTGGAAATATAAAATGTTATTAAAAAAGAAAGGAGGTGAAAGAAGATGAAAAGGAAAGGATTTACATTAATTGAATTGCTGGTGGTAATTGCTATCATTGCGATACTTGCAGCGATGCTACTACCAGCACTTGCAAGAGCAAGAGAAAGTGCAAGAAGAGGAGTATGTGTAAGCAATTTAAAACAACTTGGGCTTGCTTTACATATGTATGCTCAGGACTACGATGAAAGATTTCCTACAAATGTTCCAAAAGAAGTAACATATACTCCGGTTCCTACTGGAACTCCAACAAATTTTGATGTTGCTGCCTCCTTACAACTTTTAACAGGACAATTAAATGAGGCAGATAATGCAAGAGAAGGAGTAGTTTATTTAAAAGACCCTGGTGTATTTGTATGTCCATCTTCTGCTGAAACAAAATCAGAAACAGGACTTGTTTCTCAGGCAAGATGTTCTTATGCTTATGCTTTCCCTCTTCATACACAAACAGCGCAGGAAACAGCAATTATGGCAGATAGGTGGAGAAGGTCATCTGTTACAACTGCAAATACTACACTTTGTGCAGGTTCAACTCATCCACTTGAAACAGCAGATAATCATGGGACAGAAGGAATTAATGTTTTGTATGTAGGAGGAAATGTAAAATGGGTTGCTTCTTATAAATCAGGAACCAGTTATCTTTTACCTACTGCAGAATTACCTAACTGTTATTCAAACTGTGCAACTGCTTTAAGGATACCAAGACCATAAAATGAAAAATTTTTGTTTTGAAAATTTGGAGAAAGGAGGTGAAAGAAGATGAAGAGAAAGGGATTTACACTGATTGAATTGCTGGTAGTAGTTGCTATCATTGCGATACTTGCTGCGATGTTATTGCCAGCACTTGCGAGAGCAAGAGAAACAGCAAGGAGAGGTGTATGTTTAAGTAATTTAAAACAGATTGGACTTGCTTTGAAAATGTATGCTCAGGACTTTGATGAGAATTTCCCAGACGCGTCAGGAGTTGCTCAACCACCAGCCGGTGCAACTGAGGGAGAAGGCCATGTTATAATGTGTTTTAATAAACTCCTTGGATATACAAATTCAACTTCAGCAGGCTGGGATAAAAATAGGCCATGTCCAAATTATTTAAAGGATCCGGGAATATTTATATGTCCCAGTCAGAAGAATGATGCTAAATCAACAACTGTGAGAATAACAAAAAGGTCAGAATGCTCCTATGCTTATGCTATGGATGCTGGATGGTCTTCCCCATTGAATGAGCAAACACAGGATGATAGTGTAATTGTTGTTGATAAGCAATCAATTGCACGTCTTGTAAATGTAAGTGGCCCAAAGACATGGGCTACTGCTTTGTCCGGAACTATACCTACTGGTTTAATATTAGATGCTGATAATAACCATACAACAGCAGGAGTTAATGCTTTATTTATAGGAGGTGCTGTAAACTGGATTCCTTCTATAAAAACATCTGGGAACGTCTATTCTGTACCATCCTCAGGAGATTATAAAGGAATACCAAACTATATGAATATAAGGAATCCATAAAAAAACTTGACAAATTGGAGGAAGTATGGTAAAATTAAAAATAAAGAAAGGAGGTGAAAGAAGATGAAAAGGAAAGGATTTACATTAATTGAATTGCTGGTAGTTATAGCGATCATAGCGATTCTCGCAGCGATGTTACTGCCAGCACTTGCAAGAGCAAGGGAACAGGCAAGAAGGAGTGTCTGTATATCTAACTTAAAACAGATTGGTCTTGCATTAAGGATGTATAGCCAGGACTACAGAGAATTCTTCCCGATTACTTCAGCAGGAACAGAACAGACAGCAGTTGGATGTCTGGGACTTTTATATCCAAACTATGTTTCAGCACAGAAGACATTCATATGCCCATCTGACCTTTCTCATAAAACAGTTGATTTAGCACCTGCAGAAATTACTCAGGGAATTTCTACTCAATTAAGAGATACAGCAGGAGATACAGATGGAGCAGGTCTTTCATATGCTTATGCTTTATGGTGTCATGAGAATGTTGACATAGATACAGTTCTTGTGGCTGATAAATCAATTGATATTAACGATTACCAGGGTGGAACTTATACAAGGGGAACTTGGTGGAGTTTATCTGCTTTACAAACAGGAGCAACTTCAACAAGTGGTGGAGCAAGTGCAGTTCCAGTTGGATTACTTAACCACAAGAATGATGGAGTTAATGCCTGCTATATAGATGGGCATGTGAGATGGATACCAGTTGGAAAGGTTCAGGACCTCTTCCCGAATTATAATAATGCAAGTAACTCCCAGGCAAAGGTAAGAAATCCATTATAATCTAAAAAAGAAGAAAAACCCCGCTATCATTGAGGTAGCGGGGTTTTCTTTTTTTTAATTTACATAAATTCTAATTCATAAATTTGACAATCATAGGGTTAAAGAATATTATTAAACAGATGAAGAAAGTTTTAATTCCTGAAGGTCTTGTAAAAAAAGGTTTTTTAAAAAATTTTAAAGAAATGTTTGATGAAATTATACAGGCAAGAGAACTTATAATACGACTATTTATAAGGGACTTTCTTGCAAGATATAAACAATCATTTTTGGGAATTACCTGGATAATCATAATGCCTATTATTGTTATAAGTTCTTTTATATTCATGAATAAAAGTGGAATATTGAATATAGGAAATACATCTGTTCCATATCCTGTTTTTGCTCTACTTGGATTAACTATATATCAAATATTTTCAACTGGACTTGTTGCTACAACAAATAGTTTGGTAAATGCTGGCTCAATGATAATTAAAATAAACTTTCCAAAAGAATCACTTATAATTTCCTCAATGGCTCACTCAATTTTTGATTTTATTATAAGGGTTTTTCTTCTTATTCTGGTATTTATTTTTTTTAAAGTTGTTCCTTCTTATAAATCAATAATTTTCCCCTTTTTAATTATCCCATTAGTGCTTCTAACAATTGGACTTGGATTTATCCTTTCTCTTTTAAATTGTATTGCAAGGGATACAACAAATGCAGTTTCTCTTCTTACAAGTTTCCTACTTTTTATTACACCAGTTTTATATCCTGAACCAAAAGGGATATTAAAAATTTTCACAAAATATAATATAATAAGCCCTTTAATAAATGCACCAAGAGAAATTGTAATTAATGGTTATATTTCAAAACCTGATGAATATATCATAGCAAGTTTAATTTCAATTTTTATCTTTCTTTTCTGCTGGCGTATATTTCATCTTGTTGAACCAAAAATTGCAGAGAGAGTATAAATGGAAGATACAATGATTAAATTTGAGGATGTATCAAAAAAATTCTGTAAGGACATGAAAAGGTCAATGTACTATGGGGTTAAAGATGTAGCAAAAAATATATTTGGGATACCAGCCAGAACTGAAATTTTAAGAAATGATGAATTCTGGGCACTTGATAATGTTTCATTTGAGTTAAAAAAAGGAAAGACACTTGGTGTAATTGGGCCAAATGGTGCAGGTAAAACAACAATTCTTAAACTTATTGCTGGAATATTATATCCTGATAAAGGGAAAGTTGAAGTGGATGGGAAAGTTGGTTCTTTAATTGAGATAGGTGCTGGCTTTCATCCAAATCTTACAGGAAGAGAAAATATATATGTAAATGGAGCAATACTTGGAATGAGTAAAAAAGAAATAGATAGAAAAATAAATGATATAATTGAATTTGCTGATATAGGCGATTTTATTAATTCTCCTGTAAAATATTATTCCGCAGGGATGTATGTCCGTCTTGGTTTCTCAATAGCAGTCCATTCTGACCCTGATATTCTACTTGTTGATGAGGTTTTAGCAGTCGGTGATGAAGAATTCCAGAGGAAATGTGTAAAGAAAATTAAGGATATGTTGAAAAAAAACATTTCTCTTGTTCTGGTCTCTCATAATTTAACTTTGGTTGGTGGAATATGTGAAGAAGTAATATTACTCTCAAATGGAAAAGTAATAAAAAAAGGAAAACCAGAAGAAGTAATATCATATTACATTTCCTCTCTGGAAAAAGAAACAAAAAATATAGTTTATGCATCTCATGGTTCAATAAAGATAACAAAAGATGCTGAAATTATGGATGGGAAAATTTTAAATAAAGAGGGAAAAGAAATATATACAATTAATGCAGGAGAAGAAATAACCTTCAATTTTAAAGTAAAGTTTAACGAAAGTATAGAAAATCCCATTTTTGGGATTATAATAAAAAATGAAAATGGAGAAATTGTCTATGGGATAAATACAAACTGGAAATATATAAAAACAGGTATTTTTGAAAAAGGAGAGGTTGCCAAAGTAGAATTTGTCCAAAGAATGACATTGATAGATGGGATTTACTATGTTTCTCCTGCAGTTTCTCACCATGATGGATTGATAATGTGTGATTGGAAGGAAAATATGTTAAAATTTAAAGTAATATCACCAGTAAAATTAATAGGCTTTGCAAATCTATGTTCAGAAATTCATATACATAGAAATGGAAAATAAAATTTTAAAAATTGAACTTGGGGGAGGGGAAAATCCTATAAAAAATGGATTTTTAAATGTTGATGCAAGACCATTGCCAACAGTAGATATAATTGCAGATATTAGAGATTTACCATTTGAAAATGAGAGTGTAGATGAGATATTTACTACAAATGTTTTAGAACATTTTAATTTTTCTGATGTAAAAAAAATACTAAATGAATCTTTTAGAGTATTAAAAATAGGCGGAAAAATTGAAATAATAGTTCCTGACCTTGAAACTATCATAGAAAAATATAAAAATGGAGAAATAGATTTTGAAAAATTTAATATGTGGATTTATGGAGCGCAAAGTTATTCTTATGATTTTCATAGAAGTTGTTTGGATTATAAAAATTTTAAAAAAATCCTTTCTGAAATTGGATTTACAAAAATAGAAAAAGTTCCCTATTCACTTGGAAGAAATTACATTGATTGCCCAATGCTCCAAATAGTTGCTTATAAAGAGAAAAAATATGATGGGTTAAAAAACAATATAAAAAAACCTTTATTTAACAGACAGATTTCTTTTTATGAAAAAATCGCTGGTAAAAAGGGAGAATTAGAAGAAAGGGTTGTCCCTCATATTGAGGATAGATTAAATTATTTATTTCATTTAACGAGATATTATTTTTCATTATTATATTTGAGAGATAAAGATGTAGTAGATATTGGCTGTGGGACCGGTTATGGAGATTTTATAATTTCAAAAGAAGCAAAAAGAGTTATTGGAATTGATAACTCCAAAGAAGCAATTGATTTTGCAAAAGAACATTATAAAAAAGAAAATGTAGAATTCTATCAAATGGATTGGAAAGAAATAAAAAATTTTAAAGAAAAGTTTGATGTGATAATCTCTTTTGAATTTATTGAACATATAAAAGAACAGGAAGAATTTTTGGGATTAATAAAAGAAATTTTAAAAGAAAATGGGATTGTCATTATTTCAACTCCAAATAAATCAATTTCTTCTGGAAACAACATCTATCATTGCAAAGAACTTAATCCCTTAGAATTTGAAAATTTAACTTCAAAATATTTCAAAAATTACCGAATATACGGGCAGTTTTTAAGGGATAAATGTAAAGAAGAAATTAAAAGGATTGAGGAAGAAATTAAAAGACATTCAAAATATATTGAAATAATTAGAAAGTTTTTATCTCCTTTAAGATATTTAAGAAGGAGATTTATATTGAAAGAAAGAATTGAGAGTAAAAAAGAAGAAAAAAATATAGGAGAAATATTTATTGGTCAGTATCTGATTTCTCAGGAAGACATTTTATTTACTACATCTCCTTATGATATCTGGCGTTCAAATTATTTAATAGCAGTGATAAAAAATGGCAAATGAAAAAAAGTATCCTTTGGTGAGTATAATAACCATAACTTATAACTATGAAAGATTTATTAGCCAATGCATAGAAAGTGTTTTAAGGCAAACATATCCTTATTGGGAACAGATTATTATTGATGATGGTTCAAATGATAAGTCGCCAGAAATTATAAAAAAATATAAAGACCAAAGGATTAAATATTTTTATCAAGAACATAAAGGAATAAATTTTATTCCAGAGACCTATAATAAAGCATTGAGTTTATGTAATGGAGAACTCATCGCAATTTTGGAAGGAGATGATTTCTGGCCTGAATACAAAATTGAAAAAGCAGTTAATATTTATAATTTACAACCAGATTTAGTTCTTATATATGGAATAACGGTCATTACTACAGAAGGTGGTAATATAACAAAATCAAGAATTCCAATAAAAAATTTCAATAGATATTATCCTTATTCTTTTTTGTTTAATAAACCTGTAGGTAGTGCAACTGTAGCAATGGCAGACCCAAGAATTTTAACTTTTACTTTCCCCTGTTCAGTTGTGATTGTCAAAAAATATCTTGAGAAGATAGGGGGTTTTCAAAGTATAGAAGGATGTCCTCTTGTTGACTATCCAACTTTTTTAAAACTTTCTCTTCAAGGGAATTTCTTTTTCGTTCCAGAAGTCATGGGATACTGGAGAAGAAGAAAAAAAAGCATTACCAATTTATATTATGATGTAATTAGGGAGAAAATTTATAGATATATTAAAGAAAATATTGAAGAATTGGGATTACATGAAAGGAAAATTGAAAAGATTTGGCAAAGATATTGGTTTGTTACCCTTTATTTTCAAAAAGGGAGATTTTTATTGATTGATAAAAAATGGGAAGAAGCAAGGGTTAATTTTTTGAAAGTAATTTCCAAACCAGTATGTAGTTTGAAATTTTTAGGTGCTATTTTAGGATTTATTTTCTCTTTTTTTCATTTAAACATAGAATTTTTTGCAAAACTTCTGGGAAGACCTTATTATGAAGAATAATCTCATTAAATGTAGAAGTAAAAAATTGTTGAAAGATAAAGGGTTTAGAAAATAGGTCTCTTAAATAATAATAAAATCTTCCTTTATAAATTTTTTGTAGAAATTCTCATATTCTTTTTTTGTTGCAAGGTGAATCTGAAATGGACTTGAGGAAGGCAAAACCGATTTAAATTTATTTTTTATTAATCTTCTTTTATCCCAGTCATCTGGTAAATTATCGGAAATTATAAGTATATCTATGTCACTTTTTAAAGGATGCCAGTTTCCTTTTACTATTGAGCCAAAAATAATAACTTCCGCATCTTTTAAAATTTTTTCTGCTTCTTTTTTTATTTTTAAAGCATAATCTATATAATTTTCAAAAAAATTTTCTCTTTCCTCTTTTATCTCTTTCAAAATCTCTATATGACTTTTCATATAAATTTCTCACCAATTTTTTCTTCCAAAAATTTTAAAAATTTCTTACAATTTTCTACTATTTCTTTAATATGATTTTCACTGAAATTTTTTGGAAAATATCTTGAAGTAAAATATGCATCCTCAAGGTCACTGAAAAAAATTTCATTTTCATTATAAAATTTTATTATATCTTCATTCTCATAAGAATTGGCAAGTTCCTTTATTAAAATGTGAAAGTAATGAGTTTTCGGCCAGTCACCTATCTTCTTACCAATTAAATACTTAACCCACATCTGTATTGCCTGTTCAAAATCAAAAGCAGATAAATTTAATCTTTTCTTTTCAAAATCTTCAAAACCCCTTTCCCAGAATTCTTTCGCCCTTTCCTTCAAAAATTCAAAATTCTCCATACTTTTATTATAACAGAATTTAAGGGTCTGATAAAATTTTAATTAAATGTTATAATAAAAAATATGAAGATTGCAATTATTGGAACAAGAGGAGTGCCTGCAAGATATGGTGGATTTGAAACATGTGCAGAGGAATTAAGTGTCGGTCTTGTAAATAAAGGACATAAAGTTATTGTTACATGCAGAAAATATCTCTATCCTGAAAAGTTTAAATATTATAAAGGAGTTAAATTAATTTATTTACCAAGTATAAGAGGGAAATTTACAGATACATTTTCTCATACATTTTTATCAATTTTAAGGGTTTTATTTGAAAGTCCTGATATAATTTTAATTTTTAACTCTGCCAATAGTCCATTTGCAATTATAGGGAAGATATCTGGGAAAAAAAATGTTATAAATGTTGATGGTCTTGAGTGGAAAAGAAAAAAGTGGAATTTTATTGGCAAAATATATTTTAAATTCTGTGAAATTTTATCATGTATTTTGGGAGATGCAATTGTTTCAGATTCAAAAGAAATTAAAAAATATTATAAGAGAAAATATGGAAAGGAAACAATTTATATTCCTTATGGTGCCTATTTTTATGAAAGCAAAAAACCTGAAATTCTTGAAAAATATGGAGTTAAAAAGAAAGAGTATTTTCTAATAGCAAGCCGTCTTGAACCAGAAAATAATCAGGATAAAGCAATAGAGGCATTCCAAAAGGTAAAGACAGATAAACTTCTTGTTATAGCAGGAGGAGCAAACTGGAAAAGTCCTTATGTTAAAAGATTGAAAAACACAAATGATAAAAGAATAATTTTTTTGGGACCTGTATATCATCCCGGTCATATAGAGGAATTACATGCAAATGCTTTTGCCTATATACATGGAAATGAAGTTGGTGGAACAAATCCAGCATTATTAAAAGCAATGGGTAGTGGAAATTGTATAATATCTCTTGATGTTCCTTTTAATAGAGAAGTTCTTGGAGATTGTGGTTTTTATTTTAAAGATGTAAATGAATTAAAGGAAAAAATAGAGTATTTATTAAAAAATCCAGAAGTAGTTGAAAGATATGGTAAGATGGCAAGAGAGAGGACAGAAAAATTATATAGATGGGAAAAAATTATAGATGATTATGAGAATCTATTTTTAAAAATTTTGAAATGAAAAAGTTTATTATATACTCTGCTGGATTAACGGGTATTGTTTTTTCTTCAAAATTTGTTGATTGTTTTCAATTGCCCAAACTGATTTTTATTTTCATTTTTACTTTTTTTGTTTACATTTACTTATTTATTTATGAGAAGAAATTTAAAAGTTTTAGAAATGATATTTTTTTCATACCAATTTTTGCTTTTGTTCTCTGGCGCATTGTAAGTTTAAAAAATTGCACAAATATATATTCTGGGATTTACAATATTTTAATTTTGATTTTTTTCATTACACTTTATTATGGGCTCATAAACTTTTTTGAGAATGAAGAAGAAATAAAGATTTTTTTTAAATCCTTTGCTTTTTCCTCAATAGTCATTTCTATTTATGGAATTTTACAAGTATTTGGAATTGATATTATTGACTGGCAAATAAAATATACTGCTTTAAGTACTCTTGGAAGAAGGAATTTTGCAGGTGAATATATAGTTATGGGTATTCCCTATGTTTATTGTCTTTTTGCTTTATCCTATAAGAAAGAGAAAATACTCTATTCTTTTATTCTTCTTTTACTTTTCTTACATTTAATTTTGACTTTTACGAGGGCCAGTTATATAGCATTCTTCTTTTCAAGTTTATTTTTTGTTTTTTTATTAAAGAAGAAAAAAATTGAAATGTCTAAAAAGATTTTGATTATAATTTTATTCTTTTTATTGATAAACAAGGGAATATGCGGAATAAAGGCATTTGAAAAGGGGACTTTTAAAACAAGATTTATAATATGGAAAAATTCTTTAAAAATAATAAAAGAAAATCCTGTCTTTGGTATAGGTCCCGGGAATTTTGAGATTGTTTTTCCTTCCTATACAAGAGAAAACTCTGAATTTTTTCAGGATGAGAGAATAAAAGATGTGCACAATGATATGATTGAAGTTGGAGTTGAATCAGGAACTATTGGAATGGTTACTTTCATTTTTCTCATTTTATATCCCTTTTATATCTTTTTTAAAAATAAAAAATTTTATATTGTTCCAGTTTCAATAATAACATCCCTTCTTGCTCTATATATAAATTCTCTTGCTTCTTTTCCTTTTAAAAGATATTCAACACTTTTTTTATTCTGGTGTAATCTCTCTTTTTTAAGCATTCTTTATGGGAAAAGGGATAAAAAAGAAAGTAAATACTATAAATTTTCTTTGATTTATTTTATAATTTTTTCTCTGACTTCTTTTATTCTCATTATAAGAGGTTCAATGGCAAATTATTTTATTTCAAATGCTTCAAAAGGTATAAATATTATTGAATATACCGAAAAGGGAGTAAAAGCAAATCCTTTTTCATTTGAATTTAATTTTTTTGCTGGCAATGTTGAATATTTTTATGGAAATAATCTTGAAAAATCTATTTTTTATTATGAAAAAGCAAAATATCTTTTTCCTAATTATTATAAGTTATATAACAATTTAGGCATTGTTTATTTTCAAAAAAGGGATTATAAAAGGGCAGAGGAGAACTATTTGAAAGCGATATATCTGAATCCCAAAAATCATGAAGCATATAATAATCTTGGCTCTCTTTATATAGAAACAGGAAAATATGAGCAGGCAATTCCTTATCTTTTAAAATGTATAGAAATTTCTCCCTCATTTTATGTTGCATATTTTAATCTTGGAATGGCATATTATTTAAAGAATGATTATAAAAAGGCAAGGGAATATTTTGAAAAAACATTGAAGATAAAACCTGATTTTAAACCTGCAAAAGATATGATTTACAAAAATGAAAAAAATATTCATAATTGATTTTTTAATTGTCTTTTTTTCATTTATTACTGGATATTTTTTCAGATTTTATATTAAAATTTTTCCTGAAAAAGGCATTCCTCCTATTTCGCCATACATAAAAATAGCATTTTTCTCTGGTATTACATGGATTTTAGTTTTCAGTTTTATTGATTTTTATAAAGAAAAAATTTTTGTATCATTTGTTGAGGAATTTTCAGAAATTATAAAGGGTTGTTTGATTTCAATTTTTATAATTATGAGTGGTTCCTTTTTATACAGAGGTTTTTCTTATTCACGACTCTCAATTTCATTTTCCTTTTTATTTTCATTTATTTTTCTCTGGGTTTATCATTATATCCTCTCAAAAAGGAAAAAGATTTTAAAAAATATAATAATTCTTGGAGAGGGTAAAAATATTGAAAAACTTTCAAAAAGATTAAAACTTTCAGGAAATTTTGAAAATATTATCTTTCTCAAGGAGACTGAAAAGTTTGATGAAATTATTGATAAATTAAAGCCTGATTGCATTATTTCTGGATTGAAAGAATACGAAAAAAATCTGAAATTGTATAAAATATGCGATGAAAAAAATGTAAAACTTTATTTAATACCAGTATTACAATTAACATTTTTTTCCAGTAAAACAGAAAATTTTGAAGGAATACCACTTTTTTCAATTTTAAAAGCGCCCCCTGAAAAAACATATTCTTTATTAATGAAAAGATGCATTGATTTAATATTCGGTATCCCAATTTTTATTATTTTCTGTATTTTACTTCCTATTTTACTTGTTTTAATAAAACTTGATTCAAAAGGGCCTTTATTTTTCAAACAGGAAAGGATTGGATATAAAGGGAGAAGATTTTTTATTTATAAATTAAGAACAATGAAATATCCTTATGATTTTATTTCTCCATTTACACTCCCTGACGATAAAAGAATTACAAAAACCGGGCAATTTTTAAGAAAATATAATATTGATGAATTACCTCAAATAATAAATGTTTTAAAAGGAGAAATGAGTTTAGTTGGACCAAGACCTATTTCTGTTGATGATAAATATTTTTTTGATTTTCCTGAATTTGAAATAAGAAATAGTGTGAAACCTGGAATGACAGGTCTTTCCCAGATATATGGTCTTACAGGAAGTCATAGAGAACCAGAGGAGAGATTTCAGTATGACTTATATTATATTGAAAACTGGTCAATTTTTCTGGATTTCTCTATCTTACTTTTAACGCCTTTTTCCTTTAGAAAAAAATAATTATGGACACCTTAGAGGTGGGATTGTAAGGTGATTATTTTTAAGTTTTGTTTTGCTGGCTTATAATCAGGATTTTTCTTAAGTATATCCTTTAAAATCTTAATTGCTTTTTCTTTTTCACCTACCTCATTTAAAGAAATTGCATAATCATTTAAAATATCAAAATTTGTTTTTGCAATAGAAGAGTTTAATTCAAAAACTTTTTCAAAATAAAAAAGTGCCTTCATATGGTCATTTAATCTCTGATATACTCTCGCCAGATTTAGTAAAATTAAAAAATCATTTTTATTCAATTTATATGCATTCTGAAAACAGTATAAACTTTTTTCAAATCTTCCTGTATCAAAATAAATTACACCCAGTTTATTCCATATTATTTCATTTTCCGGTTCAACTTCAATTGCTTTTTTAAATATTTCTTCTGCTTTCTCATATTCTTTTTTATCAAGATATATTTTCCCAAGAAGATAAAGAGTTGAAGAATAATAAGGATTTATTTTAAATGAAACTTCTAAAAGTTTTAATGACTTTTCAATATCTCCTTTCCTTTCATATAATAATGCAAGATTTGTTAATGAATCATAATTATTCGGGTCTAATCTTATTGAATTTATATAATATTTTTCTGCTTCATCATAATTTTCAAGCATAAAATAACATTTTGCAAGTCCTGTCATTAATCTTTTTTCATCAGAAACATTTTTTTCAAGTTTTTTAAATGTCTGGAGTGCTTTCTGATAATCTCCTTTTTTAAATAATTCAACTGCATAATTGTAAATAAGTTTTTCTGAATCAGGAAAATATTTCAATGATTTCTCATAAAATTTAAAAGGGTCTTTCCAGTCATAATTTCTTAAGATAGTTCTTGTTCCATAAAGAGAAAATATAAGAATAGTCAAGGCAATCTTTAATTTCTCTTTTTTAATTTTTTCAATTAGCATAACAAAATAAATGAAAAATCCAATAGAGCCAATATACATCCAGTGTTCCCTTAAGTTTCCGTTTAATGGTATTATTGTGTTTGAATGAAATATAAAGTTGATTAAAAATAAACTTCCTGCAAATAAAACTTTCTTCTCCTTTCTTTTTAACCATAAAAAATATAAAAATAGAAGAAAATAAATAAATCCAGAAATAAAATCAATATCCTTATATGTTTTTATGTAGGGGATATGTCTTTCCATTGATAGAATAAAAGGAAAAATTAAAATTGAGATATAAACCAAAAAGGCCTTGAAAGAAGTAAAAAATCTGTATAAAAAAATCTCATCAACCTTTGCTTTCCCAAAATTTAAAACTGTTTTACGCATGAATAAATAAATAAGAAAGATGGATGTGATTATAATATAGTCAGGTATTTTTTCTTTTTTTAAATTATCAGTTGTATAAATGTAAAGGAAAAATAATGGAAGAATTAGAACAGATGTCTCTTTTGAAAGTAAAGAAAGAATAAAACATATAAATGATAAAATTTTGAAGTTTTTTTTATAAAGATAAATGCCAAGAAGTCCAAAAAATAAGAATAATGGGTCTGCTGTTCCTGAAATGTATGTTATTGCTTCTGAATTTACTGGATGAATACCCCATAATAATGAAACTAAAAAGGAAATTCTTTCTCCATATATCTCTTTTAAAAGTAAAAAAATTAAAATTGCACAGGCACAATGAAGTATTATATTAAGGAGATGATAGCCGGATGGATTCAATTTAAAGATTTTATAAATTAAAGCATAAGAAAGTGTCTGTAAGGGCCTATAAAATAATGTTTTTTCTCCGCTCCCTTCAAGCAAATTTGTTGTGAAATAATACTTTAAAAATCTAAACCTTTTTATAAATGGATTATTAACTATCAACCTTAAGTCATCAAAAATAAAAGGATTTAAAACAGAATTAATATATACCAAAAAAACTGTCAAAAAAATAGTAATTTTTATTCTGTCTCTCATTTTGCGCAATAATATTATATAATATTTAAAGAAAAATGAAATTTATTCTTTTTATTTTTAAAGGCATTTCAGGGATTTTTATTCAGTCAATTATTTTAAGAGAGATTTTTTCCAGTTTTTTTGGCAATGAACTTTCTTTCAGTTTTGTAATTTCTTTTTATCTTTCAGGCGGAGCAATTGGAAGTTATTTATTCAGGAAAAAAAGTAATTATAAAAGTCATTACATATTTTTTACAATTTTTGAAATATTTTTTTTACTTTTTTTTCTTATTTTTTTACGAATTTTTACAAATATTCAAAGAATTTTTTATATATCAAATTTAAGATTTTTCATCTTATCTTTTTCCCTTTCTTTTTTCTCTGGATTTTTTGAGGGAACAAGATTTATACTATTATCCTTTCTGTATAAAGAAGAAAAAAGTTCAGGTAAAGTTTATGGATTTGAAGGACTTGGTTCTTTAATTGGAGGTTTGCTTTTTTCTTTTTTCATTTTTTCAAAAATAAATATATTTTTTCTGTTTCTTTTTTCATCAATTTTAAATTTTTTAACCATTTTTTATTTTGAAAAAAGATTTATTTATTTTTCAGTTTTCTTATTCCTTTTATTACTTCTTCCCTTTTCTCATAAAATTGATTTTATTACAAATTCTTTGAAATACAGGGGTTTTAAAGTAATTGAAATCAAAGATACAAATTATAATAAGTTTACAGTTTTAAATAAAGAAGAGCAGTATATTCTTTTATCAAATGGTTTTCAGGAATGTTCAAATCAACCGGATTTTTTCTCTACTAAAAATATTGCATTTTTTTCAATTGCTTTTTCCCAGAAAATAGAAAAAATAGGAATATATGGAAATCCCGAAATTCTTCAGGAAATAAAAAAATATAAGATTCCTGAAATTTATTTTTTTGAAATTGATAAAGAAAAAATAAATCTTATTAAAAATTATTTTTTAAAGGACACTGAAAATATAATCTTTGTAAATACTGATTTAAGTAAATTTCTCAGAGAGAAAAAAATTTATTTTGATACTTTTATAATAACAGATTCTCAACCAATGAACCTTAGAGATAACTACTTTATTACAGATGAATTTTTTAAAAAAATTAAGGAGTTTACAGAAAATCTTGTTCTTATTCTCCCTGGCTCATATGACTATCTGGGAGAACATCTTTCAATTTTGCACTCTTCAATTTATAAAACTGGGAAAAAACATTTTAAATATGAGATTTTTGTTTTTACATATCCAATGGTTGTTGTTTTTTCAAATAAGAAGTTAAAATTAAATGAAAAATTTATATTTGATAAACAATTTTTTAACAATGAATATCTTAATTATGTCCTTGATGAAAATAAAAAAAATGTTTATTTAAAAAGGGTCCTAAATTTAAAAACAGATATTAACACTATTTCAAATCAATTCTGTCTCTTTTCTTCCCTTTCTTACTTCTTTTCACAGACATCAAAAATAGCAGGAAAAATTACAGGTATTATTTTTTCAAAAATTTATAATTTGAGGGAATTTATAATTCTCATATTTTTCTGTTTTTTTCTTCTCTTAATTTTCTTTCCAAGTTCTATTTTTTCAATAATTATTTTTACAAATGGATTTTCTTCCCTTACATTTGAATTTCTTTTTATTTTTATATTTCAGATATATTATGGCTTTATTTATGGATTTATAAGTGGAATAATTGGAATTTTTATGGCCGGGATTTCTTCTGGAAGTTTAATCTCTGTTTTTTATCTACACCAGAAAAGAACAATTTATTATTCAGAGATTTTTCATTTCTTATTTTATCTTGTTTCTGTTATTCTTATTAAAAATGGATTTCTACTTTTAATTCTGATTTTTGGTTCAGGATTTTTAACCGGCTGGGAATTTGGTATAATTTCATTTTTAACCAGAAAAGAAGGTATAGTTAATACAACTGGAAAACTTTATTCAACTGATTTAATAGGTGCTTTATTTTCTTCTTTATTCTTATCTTCTTTTTTAATACCCGCTTTTGGTATTTATGGCTCCCTATGGTTAATTGTTCTTTTAAAATTTTCAAATTTATTCAAATTATTTTTCTATACTAAAAGTTTACAGTAAGGTATAATTTTAGTATAATTTTTGTGAAATAAAGGGAGATAAAAAAATGGCTAACAGAATTAAAACATATTTTTTGCTCGGAATTTTGACAGTCATTCTTATCTGGATTGGTGGTTTTTTTGGGAAAGAAGGACTTATAATTGCTTTAATTTTTGCTTTCTTCCTTAACTGGTTTTCTTATTTTTTCAGCGACAAAATAATTCTTGCCATGTATAGAGCAAGAGAAATTAAAGAAAATGAAGAACCATATTTACACTCTTTAGTCGCACAACTTGCTCAAAATGCAGGAATACCAAAACCAAAAACATATATTATAAATTCTTCAACTCCAAATGCCTTTGCAACTGGAAGAAATCCAGATAATGCGGTTGTTGCTTTAACAACAGGAATATTACAACTTCTTGATGAAAATGAACTCAAAGGAGTAATTTCACATGAATTAACACATATAAAAAATAGAGATATACTTGTCGCAACTATAGCAGCAACAATAGCAGGAGCAATAACATTTCTCGCAAGAATGCTTCAATATATGGCTTTTTTTGGTTCAATGGATAGGGATGACAGAAGAAGTGGAAATATTTTTGAACTTACAGCAATTTTACTTTTTGCAATTTTAGCCCCAATTGCAGCATTGATAATTCAACTTGCAATATCCCGTTCAAGAGAATATCTTGCTGATGAGGGTGGAGCAAAAATTTCAGGTAATCCTTTATATCTTGCAAATGCTTTAAGAAAACTTGCTTATGGAGTCAAAAGAAATCCTTTAAGAACAGCAAATCCTGCAACAAGTCATCTTTTTATAGTTAATCCTTTCTCAGGGAATACTTTATTTGCTTTATTTTCAACCCATCCACCAATTGAAGAAAGAATTAGACGGCTTGAAAGTATGGTAATTTAAATGGATATAGAAAAGATAAAAAATCTTTTGAATGATTTTAAGAATGGAAAAATTAAAGAGGAAGAATTTATAAAAAGATTGAAATGTTTCCCTTATTTAGATTTAAATTTTGCAAAAATTGATACTCACAGATTTTTAAAATTTGGTTTTCCAGAAGTTGTTTTTGGTCAGAATAAATCCTATCAACATCTTAAAAGAATTATATCTGAAATGAAGAAAATCTATTCAAATGTTATTATTACAAAAGTAGATGAAAAAACAGCAAACAAATTAAAAAAAATTTTTCCAAAAATTATTTATTTTAAAGAAGCAAAAATTTTAGCATTTAAAAAGGAAAAAAGAAAAAATAGTGGTTATGTATGTGTTGTGAGTGCTGGAACTGCTGATATCCCTGTTGCTGAGGAATCTGCAATTACACTTGAAATTCTTGGAATAAAGGTTGAAAGAATTTATGATGCAGGAGTTGCAGGACTTCATAGATTACTTGATAAAATTGAAATATTAAATAAAGCAAGATGTCTTATAGTTGTTGCAGGAATGGAAGGGGCTTTACCAAGTGTTGTTGGAGGGCTTGTTGGAAAACCTGTTGTTGCAGTTCCTACTTCTGTTGGATATGGAATAAATTTAAATGGAATTGCACCTTTATTAACAATGCTTAACAGTTGCTCTCCGAATGTTGTTGTTGTAAATATAAATAATGGATTTGGTGCTGCTTTTTTTACCTATATCTCTTTTTTCTTAAATAAATAGTAAGTTGTTATCTCTCCCCTTGTTTTTTCAATAATTGCTCTTGCATAATCAATCTGTCTTCTCAATGACCTTGTTATTGCATCAGGATATTGAAAATTTAAAATGAAATAGTAAATATCATCCATAATTTTTAAGTACTCCTCAATATTACCAATATCTCCTTTTCTCATTTTATCAAGTATATATCTTCTTATCTCTCCAAGGGACTCGCATATTCCATGAAGATAACTTATAGGGTCAAAATCATCCAATTCAGGAATATCTTTTTTAACTATGATTTCATATACCGCCTTTGCCTCAATTACCTCTTTTTCCGCCTGATGTAAAAAACCCTGATAGTAAATTTCAGGATATTTTTTTAACTTATTTTTTATTTCTTTCAATTTTTTAATACATGTTTCAAGTTCTTTTTTTGAATTTTCTAAATCTTCGTGATGTATTTTTTTTATAGAGTTTGTTGCACTTCTTGTAATTTCTCTTAACACTCTTAAGGATTCTTCTCTTACCCTATCCTCTTCTTCAAGAAACTTCAATATTTTATCTGTTAAATTTTTCAACTTTTTTTTCATAATAATTTTTAAGTTCTTTTTCTATTTCAGATTTCAAACTGTATTTTATTTCTTTTTCCTTAATTGGTAACTCTTTTTTCCCTTCAGGATAAACAATCTCAAGAAATTCTACCACTTTTAAGAATTTGCTTCCAAGTATTTTTGAAAATTCTTGAATTTCTCTATCATCTGAAACAACTAAAATATTTGTTTTATTCTTTTTATTTTCAAGTATCTTCATTATTTTTTCATCTCCAGATATCTCGTTAGAAAAAATAATCTTTATCCTTCTTCTCTGATAAAATGAAATATTTGGTGATTTACCATCAAAAACAATTGTGATTTCAACTGAAGGATGTTTTCTTTTATATTTTTCAAGTATATCCACTAAAAATTCTTGTGCTTTTTCAATACCGAATTTTTCATATTTTTTTATAAAACTTGTTTTTATAACATTGAATCCATCTATTATATATTCCATTTTTCAATACTTTAACAAAATAAAAACTGGACTTGACCAGCCACAGGCATTTGAATATGTCCTCAATCTTAAATAATAAAATATAAACTTACCTGTCTTTTCTGTTTCAAGATAAATATTGTTTATATCTTCATCATCTATAAATTTTCCTTTACAAATCCATTCTTTATTATCCATCTTTAATATTACCTTGCAGTTTCTTATAATTTCAATACTTTTGATATCGGTTTGAGATGCAGCAGTAAATTTTATCTCTCTCGGTATATTTTCTTTCAGATATAAAATTTCTCCCTGGGGGATATTATTTATTTGAAAATCAATAAAAATTCTCTCTTTTGATGTGGCATATGTTTTTCTTTTTTTCATTGCCTGAAAAATATTCCCCCTTTCAAGAATATCGGTAAAAACAGCAGTAAAACCACATGGATAAATTAAATGCTTTGAATTTTCTTTCCCAAGTTGAATTGTTGAATGAGTATCAGAACCTGCAATAAATCCTAAAATATATCCTTTTTTCAAAAAATCAAAAACATAAGATGGTCCATTATGTGGATTTAGAAGCGATTCAGGATTTTCATGATATTCTGAACTTCCCCATTTTGAATAAATTTCAATAAGAGGCATCAATTCTCTACCAGGATAAATATTTTCTGACAATTCACCATGTTTCTGGGCACGGCTTGTATGATGAGGGACAACAAAAAATTCAAAATTCTGTTGATTTGCTTTCTGAATTAATTTTTCACATACAGATTTAATATTCCCGTTTTCATAATCCTCAACAAAATAATCAGGGAATTTTGAAAAATATATATTGAAATCACCTCCTGAACCACTTTTAAAAGATGCTTCATATCCAGGGATTGTAACAAATTTTAATGGCTCATTAAAAAATTCAGACATATAAAGCCCTTCTCTCCATTTACCAAGAGTGCCTCTTCCATTTGAAACATGGTCAGTTATAGATATCCAGTCAAGAAATGTCAAATATTTTCCTGAAATATAAGCAAAGAAACTTGAACGACAGGTATCAGGATGACAGTCACTTAAAACTGTATGAACATGAGGGTCTCCCCAGTAGATTTTATATTTATAATTTTCAGAACAGATGAATGGATTGCTGAAAAATGTTTTACCATTAAATTTTAAAGGAATTCTAAATATACCTTCTTTTTTACATTTAACATTTTTTATCCAGATAATTGAGGGTTTACCTTTTTGAAATTTTATATCCGGTATTCTTTCTTCAAAAATATTTTCTTCAAAACTTAAAATTTCATCACACTCAAAAGATGGATTCCCATTTATATCAACAACAACTATTTTTATATCAAAGGGTTCTTCCGGGAAAATTATGGTTGGAACAATTATTCTTAACTGGTCAGGTTCCTCACCATATGATTCAAGAGAAAAAATTTTTTCAAAATTTTTTTCTAATGGGTATACAAAATCTATTGATTTCATTTCTTAGTTTAAAGCCATCCATCATTCTTTAATACATTTATACATTTTTTACACATATCAGGAAATTCTTTATCTTCTCCAACATCAGGGAAATAAACCCAGCATCTTTCACATTTTTTATTTTTTGTTTTCTCAACTTCAACATTTAAATTTTCACCATTTATAATTTCCACTTCTGAGACAATAAATAGTGTATGCAATTTATAGAAAGATTTCAAAAATTCAGATGTTTCTTTATCACACTTTATTATTACCTTTGCTTCAAGGGAACTCCCTATTATTTTTTCCTCTCTTTTTTCTTCAAGTTTTTTAAGAACTATTTTTCTTATTTCAAAAAATTTACTCCATCTATTAAGTAAATCTATGTCCTCATTTTTTAACTCTGGCCAATTCTCAAGAAAAATACTCTCTTTCTTTTTATATGGAATAAGTTGATATGCCTCTTCAGCAGTAAATGAAAGAATAGGAGCAATAAGAATTAGTAAATTAAGAAGAATTTTGTTTAAAACTGTCTGTGCGGAAACCCTTTCTAATGACTTCTTCCCATATGTATAAAGCCGGTCTTTAAGATAATCCAGATAAAAAGAGGAAAGAATTATATTACAGAAATTATAAACTTCTTCGTAAACTTTATTAAATGCATAATTTTCATAATATTGAGTAACCTTCCTTTTTAACTCTTTTAACTTTTCAATTGCCCATTTATCAACTTCAAATAAATCCTCATATTTAACTTCCATTTCAGGACTAAAATCATATAAATTCCCGAGTAAAAACCTAATTGTATTTCTTATAACTCTATATCCATTTACAATATTCTTTATTATATTTTCTGATATTCTTATATCCTGCTGATAATTTTCAAAAACACTCCACAATCTTAAAATTTCTGCTCCATAATTTTTTATGATTTCATCAGGAGTTATAACATTTCCAAGAGATTTAGACATCTTTCTCCCTTCTCCATCAACAACAAATCCATGAGTAAGAACTGTTTTATATGGAGGTTCATTAAATAATCCGCATGAGGTAATTAAAGATGTCTGGAACCATCCTCTATGCTGGTCACTCCCTTCAAGATATAAATCACTTGGCCATCTTAAACTATTTTCCTCTTTTAAAACTGCTACATGACTTACTCCTGAATCAAACCATACATCAAGAATATCCATTTCTTTTCGAAAACTTTCACCAGAACAATATGGGCATTTAAAACCTTCTGGTAATAATTCTTTTTCTGTCTTTATTATCCAGATATTAGAGCCATAATTTTTTACAAGGTTATATATTCTTTCTATTGTTTCTTCAGTTATTATACTTTTATTACATCCATTACAGTAAAAAACAGGGATAAAAACTCCCCACAACCTCTGTCTTGAAAGACACCAGTCAGGTCTTAATGATACCATTGAAGAAATTCTATTTTCTCCTTCAGGCGGAATCCATTTAACTCTTTTTATGTTATTTAGCATATTTTCTCTCAAATTATTATGGTCAATTTTTAAAAACCATTGTTTTGTACTTCTGTATATGACTGGTTTTTTACATCTCCAGCAATGAGGATATGAATGAGTTATTTCTCCTTTATGGAAAAGATAACCATTATTTTTTAAGTTTTCAATTATCAAATTATCTGCTTTAAACACATTCATTCCCTTAAATTCCTCTATTTCTTCCGTAAATTCACCTTTTTCATTAACTGGAGATATAATTTCAAGTCCCTTTTTAATTCCAACATAATAATCCTCTTCTCCATGTCCTGGAGCAGTATGAACACAACCTGTGCCTTCTTCCCCTGAAACAAATTCAGCAGTAACAACCCTTGACTTTCTATCAAGAAGAGGATTTTTACAGATTATTCCTTCAAGGTCACTTCCTTTAATTTTTTTTATTACCTGTAATTGTTTACCAATGATTTTAAAAATTTCTTCTTTTCTTTTTTCAGCAATAATCAATTTCTCTCCATCATTTTCTAAAACTATATAATCAAATTCTGGATGAACCATAATACCTGTATTGCCTGGTAATGTCCAGGGTGTTGTTGTCCATATTAAAAAATAAGAATTTTCGCCAAGGTTTAAATTCTTATCATCAATTATTTTAAACTTTACAAATATTGAAGGGGATTTTTTTTCATAATATTCAATCTCTGCTTCTGCAAGTGCGGTTTCACAATTTATACACCAGAAGATTGGTTTGTATGTCTGATATATGTATCCTAAAAGTGAAAGTTTTCCAAATGTTTTTATAATCTCACCCTCATAATCAGGAGAAAGTGTTAAATATGGAGTTTCCCAATTTGCAAATATCCCAAGACGCTTGAATTCCTCTTTCTGTATTTCTGCATATTTTTTTGCATATTCTTCTGCCTTTTTTCTGAATTCAAGAATATCTACTTCATTTTTTCTCTTTCCTGTTTCTTTAAAAATTTGATGTTCAATAGGCATACCATGACAGTCCCATCCGGGTTTAAAGGGAGAATAAAAACCATTTAATGATTTATACTTAACAACTATATCCTTTAAAATTTTATTCAAAGCAGTTCCAAGATGAATATGGCCATTTGCATAAGGAGGACCATCATGCAATATAAACACCTGCTTTCCTTCATTTTTTTTAAGTATTTTTTTATAAATATCTTTTTTTTCCCAGAAACTCAATATTTCAGGTTCTTTCTGTGATAAATTCCCCTTCATAGGAAAATCAGTTTTTGGAAGATAAACTGTTTTTGAGTAATCCATTTTATTCTCCTTTAATTTTCTTTACAAGTTTTGCAACTCTTTTTCCAAGTTGTTTACAATCTCTTTTAACCTTTTCAGAAGGACTGCCAATAGAAACTGGACCATAATGGTCTGATTTTGTAGTCCCCTGAACAATCATACCATGTATAAGCATCATCTGAATTATGCCCATAATTGTTGTTTCATTTCCTCCACCTACATGAGCAGAAGAAGTAAATGCACCTCCAACTTTTCCTTCAAGTTTTCCATAATACTTAACCGACTCATCAAATAGTTTTTTTATTTCAGCACTTGGAAGTCCAAAATATGTCGGAGAACCAACTATTATTCCATCGGAATCAAGTAAATCTTCAACCTTTGTCTCTTCCACATTTTTTAATATTGCTTCAAGACCTTCTTCTTTAACTCCTTCTGCAACACTTTTCGCCATCTCTTCTGTATTTCCTGTTCTTGAATAATATATAATTAGAACCCTTCCCATTTTTATCTCCTCGTATATATTTATTTAATCTATAACTTTCCACCATTATTGTCAAATTGAATTTACGAAAATAAGTTTGTTCAATAGTTTTCAAATTAACTTGACAAATTAAAAATGAAAGGGTAATATATATTTGATGAAAATAAAAAAGGGAAGAAGAATTTTGTGGATTGATACAGAAATCCAGTTAAGATTTGTAATTTTCACAATTATCACTCTTATTTTTTCATGTTTTATTATAAGCAGTATAATCTTCAATAATATCTGGACAGATGTTTCTGAAAAACTTTTGAAAATCACTGATATAAAAGAATTATATGCACTTTCTATTAAAAAATTTATAATTTCAAATTTCGTTTTTATAGTTTTACTTGCAATACTTGCTACTCTTGGAATGATAATTCTTTCCCATAAAGTAGCAGGTCCCGCTTACAGAATAACAAAAATACTTAAAGAATTGCAGGAAGGAAAATTTCCTGAATTTAAATTAAGAAAGGGAGACACACTCACTTCTATAATTGAGGAACTTGAAAAATTCTCAAATAAATATAAAGAATTAAGTGAAGCAGCAATAAATGTGGTTGAAACATGGAAAAATACAGAAGTTAAAGATATAAGTTTAAATATTGCACTGAAGGAACTTGAAAATAAAACATCACATATTTCTTTAAATAAGAAGGAGGTAGAAAATGAAAAAAGGATTTAGTTTGCTTGAAACTTTAATTTTAATTTTTATCGGAGTAAGTATTTTAATACTAATAATTGGCGTTGTTTCAAATTCAAGGGAATTCTCAAGGACTCTTGGATGTGTAAATAATATGAAAAATATTGTTCAGGCAATTGAAGGCTATCAGGTTGACTGGAAAGAAACTCCTGTAAATTTAATTTCTTTAATGCCTGCTTATATTCAGAATCGAAATATATTTCATTGTCCGAGTGATAAAGAAAAAGGCGATAGTTATTCAAAATTTTATATTGGAAGATTTTTTGCAGAGGAAAATTCAAACAAAGTTTTTCTTATTTGCCCAAGACATTTCAAAGGGAGAAGAACAGTTGTTGCTTATCTTTCATATTCTGTTGATATAGGGAAAACCAAACAGGTTACATGGTCTGGAATAAATGGAGAACCCGGGAAAACATATAATGGAGGGAATTTAAAATTTGAAGATGGAACAGAGGTTAAAAATATAAGTGGAGATGTTGGATTTCTTGGCTCCTTCACAAATCAAGATAACAAAATTTACAGTATTATTTATGTTCCAGAAGGGTCTAATACCAATTTTGAAGTTAACCATGAAGGCGATTCAATGTTTGAAGTTATAACTCCTGCTGTTATTGCTGGTGTTGAGGGGACAAAATTTAATGTTAATAATCAATATTATATAGAGGATGGAGTACCCCAAGATAAAACCTTTATTTCTGTAACAGAGGGCAATGTAAATGTTGAGGAAAGAAATCAGGGAAGAATGGAAAAAGTAAAACAAAATGAAGAAATTTCAGTAACAACAAGAACTTATGAGAAAAAGGAAAAGGGAGTACCAAGAAAACCACCAAAGGCAATACCTTATATAATTAAAAAGATTAAATAATAGGATTTGATGAAATATATCTTAAAATTTTTTCTCGCATTTTTGCTTCTTATTCTTATTTCTTCATTATATAAAAAAAATAAATTTGAAAAATTTGAATTTATAATTTATGACAGTCATATCAGAAATTCCACTTTAAAGGAAACTTTACCTCTTGTTATAATTGGAATTACAGGGGATTTTGAAAAAGAAATTGGTGAACCGTTTTCAAGAAAACATTATTCTGAAATTTTGAAAATATTAAAAGAAGAGAAAGCAGAACTTATTGTTTTTGACATATTTTTCCCAACATTTTCAGAAAAAAATAAAGAAGATATAGAGTTTTTAAATAATATAAAAGAAAATGGTAAAGTTTTGCTACCTGTATTTTCTCCTGTAAAATTAAAAAAAAGAGAAAGTCAGGTTTATCTTGTTGAATCTTTAAGAGGAAGTGCACCTGAATTTGAAAGATATGCTTTTTCTCTTGGACATATAAATACTTTTCCTGATAAAGACCAGATAGTAAGGAAATTTCCTGCTTATATAAAATATGGTGAAAAGATATATCCCCAAATCGGAATTGAGGTATGTAGAATAAGAAATAAAAGTAATTTTATAAGAATATCAAATTCTTTACCTCTTGATGAAAATGGTTGTTTTTATATAAGATATATTTCTCCGGATTTAATCAATAAGTACTTTATTTCTTTTTCAGATGTGCTTAAAAGGAAATATCCTGATGATTTTTTTAATAAAAAAGTTGTGCTTATAGGTCAAACAATAGTTGGAGCTAAAAATGCAGATTTAATTCCAACTCCGTTTGGAACACAATTTGGTGTTTTTGTTCAGGCAAGTGCAATAGGAACAAATCTTTCAGGTAAATATATAAAACATGTTAATCCTTTCCCATTTCTTTTTCTTTATGCTTTTTTTATATCATTAATTTTTTCAACTCATAAAGTTTCATTAAATACAATTTATACTTTTGGATTCACTACTTTATTTTTTTACTTTTCAAGGTTTTTTCTTGATAAATTCGGAATTTTTTTTGATACTGTCCCATTTTTGTTCTTTACTATTTTTTATTATCTTTCCTTTATTTTCTATTCTTTATTTTCCACCTTGAAAAAATTATTTCAGAAAGAAACAATTTTAAATCTTGTCAAAAAAACAGAAGAAGAATTTACAGAAATTCTTAATCCTGTAGAATTATTTAAAAAAGAAGAAATGTCATTTCTTGGATTTGGAAGTGAAGAATTAATTGAGAAGACACCATCAATGGTCTTAAAAACAATACTGGTTTCCTCGGGGATAGAATCAGGATGTCTTGTTTCCTTATATCATAATAAATTTGAAATAATAGCAAAAGAAGGTGAAATTATTGAAAATATTGATATTGAAAAAATTATAAGAAATGTGGAAAAACCAAAAATAATAAATAGAATAAGAAATAATGAAGGAATAAAAAATATGGCAATTGTTCCAATTTTATCTTTTCCTGAGTTTAAGGTCTTTGGTATTTTCATAAATAAAAAACCAACAATTTTTTCAAAAACAAATAACTTTTCTTATGAAGATATAAATCTAATTCAAACTGTTTCCCTTCCTGGAATTATAGCAATTCAAAATTCGCAATTAAACCTTATTTTAAAAGATGCTCAACTTGAAACAATTTTTCGTCTTGCAATTTCTATTGAATACAGAGATAGAGAAACAGGAGCACATATTAGTAGAGTGAGTGAATATGCCTATTTAATAGCAGAAAAACTTGGATTAAAAAAAACAGAATGTAATCTTATAAAAAATGCAATGCCTTTACACGATATAGGCAAAATAGCAATTCCTGATAATATTCTATTAAAACCAGAAAAACTAACAGAAGAAGAAAGAAAAATAGTTGAAAAACATCCAATTATTGGAGCAAAAATGCTTGAAGGTTCAAAATCAATAATATTAAAAGCAGCAGAAGTAATTGCTCTATCCCATCATGAAAAATATGATGGGACAGGTTATCCATATGGTTTATCAGGAAATAAAATTCCAATTTATGGAAGAATTGCTGCTTTATCTGATGTCTTTGATGCTTTAACTTCTAAGAGGGTATATAAAAATATAATAAGTGTGGACAGGGCTTTTGAAATAATAAAAGAAGAGAAAGGGAAAAGTTTTGACCCTAAACTTGTGGACATATTCATAAATGCAAAAGAGGAAATAATCAAAATCCATAGAAAATACGAAATTGAAGAAATAGAGGTAAATTTATGAAGAAAAAGGAAATAAAAATTTATTATTATAAAAGCAGTGGTCCAGGGGGTCAGAGAAAAAACAAAAAATTAACAGGTGTAAAAATTGTCCATATTCCGACTGGAATAACTGCAAAGGGAACTGAATTTCGCTCCCAGTTTAAAAATAAAGAAATTGCTTTAAAACGACTTGAAGAAAAAATTAAGAAATTAAAAGAGAAAAAAAAGGAAAGAATAAAAACAGAAAAACCATTATATGCTAAGATAAAACAGATTGATTACAAAAAGAAAAGAAGTGAGAAGAAAAAATTAAGGGAGAAAATTAAAGGATTTTAATTTGAAATTAAAAATATCTGCCATAAGTTCTTGCAACTTCAATCATTTTAAATATATTTTCTTGTGGAGTATCCCTTCCAAGTTGGTCTCCTGTTGAAAGAATGAAACCTCCATTTTCTCCTGCATCATCTATTGCTTTTTTGCATACTTTTTCAACTTCTTCCGGCTTTGCAGTTAGCATAAAAGTTGTATTTATATTCCCCATTAAAGAAATTTTATCTCCATATTTCTTTTTTATTTCTGAAAGATAGCAATCTCCCATTGGTGGTTCTTCAAGTGGATTTATACAATTTACAAATGTCTCATTATAACACATTTCAACAAGGTCTTTTTCTTTCCCGCAGCAATGAATCATAACAGGAATTTTTTCCTTATTTGCCATTTCAGATATAACTTTAATTGTTGGTAATGCATATTTTTTAAAAAGGGATGGAGAAGCAAGAGTTATTGCTCCAGAACCACCTGTAAGTATAAAATCTGGCTTTGCTTTTATTACATATTCTGTAAAATTTATTATATCCTTATGCTGTATTTCTGCCCATGTGTCAAAAAGGTCAGGATAATCATAGTAAGCATAGGTAAGACCCAAAAGCCCTTTTTCAAAATTACCCTGCCATATATGAAAACCAGGACAAGGAACTCCAATTCCAAGAACTCCTTTATCTCCCAGTTTATCCCTCATTTTTTTTAATTCATTATCATCAAAATCTTTATATGAAGTATAATAAGAAGGAGAAAAATATTTAATTTTCTCAAAGTCCTCTTTAAAATTTTTAATCAGATGTTCTTTTGTCCAGGGAGGATTATCTTTTGGATAAACTACAATTGTATGAAGAGTCCCTTCAGGCGTATTGTAAAAATATTCAACCTCCATCTTTTCTGAATCTTGGATTATAATTCTACTTTCTACTTTTACACAACTCTCATATTTAAGTTCAATGCTTCCATATATGAACCAGCCATCAAATTTAAAATAATTAAGTGCATCAAGATATGCTTCCCATAAAGGTGGATTATTGTAAAAATATATATCCCAGAACGGTCTTTTTGTAAGTTTAGAAGGTATCATATTTGACATATCCGGAGCCACTGGAACAATATCTGGTTTTTTATTCCATATTGCACATAGCATCCTTTCTTTTGAAGTCATCTTATTCTCCTTTAAAATTTTATAAATTTTAACATTGTTTTTAAAATTTGAAAATCTATTTTATCTTGACCAAATTTATAAAACCAATATAATTTTTCAATAAAAAAGGTAAAATAAATAAAAAACAGGAGGTAAAAAATGGGAAAACTTAAAGAAGAATTAAACAAAATTTATCATAAAAAGAGGGAAAAGGCATTGCAACAGTTAAAACTTTTTGAAGAAGGAAAAATCAATTATGAACAACTAAATCGCCTTGCAAGAAAAATTTTTAATAAAAGAATAAAGGCAGGTTATCAATTCCCAAAAACTGTTTTCTTTAAAAAAATTGAAAATCAGGAAAAAAGTCATGGAGGGGTCGCATAGTGGCCTAGTGCGCACGCTTGGAAAGCGTGTATCCGCCTTTAGCGGATCGTGGGTTCGAATCCCACCCCCTCCGTTTATTTAAATTTTCACTTTTTTAATTTTTGATATAAAATTTTAAAAAATGGAGATTGTGAGAAGATTAAAAGAATATATTCTTGATTATAAAAAAAGTGTTATTCTGCTTATTTTTATTGTCTTGCTTAGAAATGGAATAGATCTTGGAAGGCCTTACATATCAAAAATAATAATAGATAAGGGTATTATAGCCAGAAATTTACAAGTTTTAAATTTATGGAGTTTAATTCTTTTAGTTTTATTCTTTATTCATTCACGGCTTATGGCAATTGAAACATTGATGGGTAATAAAATTCAGCAGGGTATAGTTTATAAACTTAGAAATAAAGTTTATCACAAATTACAGCATCTATCAATTAGTTATTTTAATAAAGAGAAGAAAGGAGATGTACTATCAAAATTAATGTCAGATGTAGAACAACTTCAAAGGATTGTCACAGAGGGATTGATTATATTTTTAATTTCTATTTTTTCTTTTTTAGGCGCCTTTTTTATTCTTTTCAGATTACATAAAATATTGACTTTATTTACAATGATACCTTTAGTCGGAATAGGTTTTCTTGTTTTTATTTTCACAGAGAAAGCACATAAAGGGTATAGAGAAGTAAGAAAGATAAGAGGAGAATTAACTTCGATACTTCAGGAAAATTTATTCGGGATTAAAGAAATAAAAGCATATACAAGAGAGAAAACCCAATTGAATAAATTTTCTTTTAAAGGGAGGAAGTTTTTTAAAATAAATATATATGTTGCAAAATTATGGGCAACCTATCAAAGTTGGATAATATTTTTAAGTTCAGCAGGGTACCTTATTATTATATGGTTTGGGGGAATAAAAACTCTTAAAGGTGAAATAACTGTTGGAACACTTGTTGCATATATAGGTTATTTACACCTTCTTTATAATCCTATCCATCAATTAAACCATGTAAATCATCTTTTACAACATGCAAGGGCTGCAGGTGAAAGAATCTGGAATATATTGGATACTTATCCTGATGTAAAAAATTTACCAAATGCAATATTCTTGGATAAACAATTAAAAGGAAATGTTAGATTTGAAAATGTTTATTTTTCATATGTTGATGAGAATTATGTTTTGAAAAATATTAATTTCAGTGTAAAAGAAGGTGAAAAAGTTACTCTTGTTGGACCAAGTGGAGCAGGAAAATCAACTCTTGTAAGTTTAATTCCAAGATTTTACGATCCGAATAAAGGAGAAATTTTTATAGATGGAAGAAATATAAAGGAATATAAACTTTTTTATTTAAGGTCAAATATAGGAATAGTTTTACAGGAACCATTTATTTTTAGCGGAACAATAGCTGAAAATATTGCTTTTGGTAAGATGGATGTTAGTGAAAAAGAAATTATTAATGCGGCTAAACTTGCAAATGCTCATGAATTTATTACATCTTTTCCAGATGGATATTATTCAGATGTGGGAGATATGGGAAATTTACTTTCAGTTGGACAGAAACAGAGAATAGCACTGGCAAGAGTTTTCCTTAAAAATCCTCCTATTTTAATTCTTGATGAATTCACATCTTCTCTTGATGCAGAATCAGAAATGTTAATCTTAGAAGCACTGAAACGTCTTATTGAAAACAGAACTGTTTTTATTATTTCCCATAGATTGAGTTTAGTAAGAAGTGTGGATAGAATTTTTGTTTTAAATGAAGGAGAAATTATTGAAGAGGGAGAACATTTAGAATTACTTAAGAAAAAAGGACTTTACTTTAAACTCTATACTATCCAATATCCTCTTGAAGAGATAGAAGAAGAGATAAATGCTTTAAATAAAAATTAAAATTTAAAAAATTTTATTCATACTGCCTGTTCTATATCCTTCAAGGTCAACTGTTATATATTTATACCCAAGTTTTTTCAATTTTTTTATAATTCTTCCCTTATTTTTAAAAACATTTTCAATTTCACTTTTATCAACCTCAATTCTTACAAGTTCTTTATAATCTCTTAATCTAACAATCTTAAAACCTAAAGAATATAAAAATTTTTCTCCTTTTTCAATTCTTTTCAATCTTTCCTCTGTTATTTTTTCTCCATAAGGAATTCTTGAAGCAAGACATGCCATCTGGGGTTTATTCCATGTTGGTAAATTCAACTTTTTTGAGAGTTCCCTTATATCTTTCTTATTCAAACCACATTCTTTTAAAGGCGAAATTACATTATAAATCTCTTTTGCTTTCTCACCCGGCCTATAATCCTTTTCATCATCTTTATTTGTTCCATCAATTATAAAGTTAAAATTATATTTCTTTCTTATTCTTTCAATTTTTCCAAATAGTTCTTTTTTACACCAGAAGCATCTATCAGGAGGATTTTCTATAAATTTTTCATTTTTAAATTCTTCTGTTTCAATTAAAAAATATTTAATCTTATTATCCTTACAGAATTTTTCAGCAAATTTTCTTTCTTCTTCTGTATAGGTTGGAGAAACACCTATAACTGCCATCACATTATCCCTTCCGAGTGTTTCAGATGTAATTTTTAAAAGGAATGTGCTATCAACACCTCCTGAATATGCTACAATTACATTTTTCAGTTTTTTAATATAATCTTTAAGGTTTTTCAATTTTTTATTCATTATTCAACTGCTACAACTTCTTTTACTTCTGGAACTCTTTCTTTAATTATTGCTTCTATTCTCATTTTTAAAGTGATTTGTGAAAAGGGGCATCCACGACAGGCACCTACCAATCTTACTTTTACAATTCCATCCTTTGCTTCAACTATTTCACAATCACCACCTTCTGCCTGCAAAAATTCTCTCACATCTTTAATTTCCTTTTCTACTTTTTCCTTTAAATCCATATTTCCTCCTTATGTATTTTTTTTAAACCACTTAACTATTTCTTCTGCTTCTTTTAAATTTTTTATACCTCCATGATATACAATTCTTTCCGGTCCAAGTTCCTTATGAAATTTTTTTATTTCTTCAATTGACTGTGGATAGATTATAACTGATTTTCCTGCTTTAATTATTTTTTTAAATAAATCAATCCAGTAAATATGGGGTTTGTTTCCAGCACCAGGAACCCATTGAATTGCATTTAATTTTTTAATTGAAAGTAAACCATCAAGATGTTTTAAAGCACCTGGTCCATCAAGATGAAAAATAGAGTGGTCAAGAAATTCCGCCTCATATTCAATATATGGCAAAGCAAATTTTTTAAACATTTCAGGACTTATCATGCATATAAAATCACATTGAATTGTGCAGTATTTCTTTTCTGAATAAAAGGGTATCCAGCAGGTTGTTCCCCATTTTTTCATATTTGTTGAATTATAAATTTCATTATAAATATCAATGAAAATATCTTTAATCTCTTCAAGGATTCTTTTTATAAAATCAGGTCTTTCAATCAAATCAATGCATAAATTTTCACTTCCCCTTATTGCTCTTAATAAATCAAGATGTGTATGAAAATCTGGCATCTGTAATAAAAATTTACCGTAACCTTTTTTTGAAGCATATTTATAAAAGTTAATAAATTTTTTATACCATTCTCCTTCTTTATCAATCTCTATCTTTTTAAAATTTTCCCAGTTATCAACAAATGGCTCAATCCATGCTGTATTACTTTTTATTCTTACATTTTTTTCAGAACCCTTTACACAATAGGCAACCGTATCAGGACCAAAAGAGATATTGAAATTTGGTATATCTTCTGCAAAAAATATTGTATTTTCACAGTATTCTTCAAACTGTTTTACTACCTTTTCAAAATTCCCATCTATTCCTGATAAATAAGGTGGAGAAGAAGTTGTTTTATTTTCATCTTTTGGGAAAGATGCAATTATTAAAGGTCTATCAATAACTTCTCCTTCCCAGAAAGCACGCCAGTATTTTCTTGCTTCTTCAAAGTCCTCTTTAAAGTTTAGAGATAATTTTAGGTTTTGCCGTTTTTCCATAAATTTCTCCCTTTTTAAAACCTAATATCCAGAAGAAAATTAAAAAGAAAAGAAAGATTATAAACTTTAAAAAAATATTTTTCAAAAAATATGCAGAAACAGTTCCAAGTACAAACCCAACAAAAGGAAAACCATAAATAAAAAGAGAAATTTTAAATAAATCATCCTCACTTATTTCAACCTCAACGATATCTCCAGTTTCTGCTTTTATTTTATTTTCTGCTTCAATAACTAACTGTCTTGATATTATCTTTTTGCATAATCCACAACTTTTACATTTTTCTTTTTCTTCCATTAAAACCACTGCCATATTTTCTTTCACTTCTAAAATTTTACCTCTTTCTTTCATTTTTCCTGTAATAATCCTCAATTGCTGCTTTAAGTCCTTCTTCTGCCAGAAGAGAACAGTGTTTTTTTATCGGAGGAAGACCACCAAGGAATTCAACAACATCTTTATTTGAAATTTTTTCTGCCTCTTTTAATGTTTTCCCTTTTGCGAGTTCTGTCACAACTGAACTTGTTGCAATTGCAGCAGCACAGCCAAATGTCTCAAATTTTATATCTTCAATTATTTCTTCTCCCTTTTCATTTTTACCAACCTTTATATATATCCACATAACATCTCCACAATTATGAAGGGTAAAACCTTCAGAAACAAAAGAATGTGCATTCTCAACCTCAATATTATAAACTGGCCCTGAATAATTAATTTCTTCTATCTTTCTCAATGGCGTAAAAAAATAATCTTCATCAAACCAGTCATCAGATTTTACATATTCATTTTCCACTTTCTCCTTCAAAATAGGATATGCAATAATGTCTCCCTTTTTTAATTGGGAAGCATGATACCATCCAGGCATTAATTCTTTTTTCCATTTTGTTCTTTTATATTTGTCTCCTTCTGGTATTTTTATTCCAAAGAGTATATGGTCAGGGGTTAACTTTATTTCTCCAATCTTATTTTTTAAAATAAGAATTTTCCCCTTGTAAAATCTTTTATATAATTTCAAGACCTTCTCACAATTCCCTTTGTGTGTAAAAACATAGATTCCCTCTTCTATTTGAGAAATAGGAATTATACCATCTTTTAAAATTATTTTTTCATCCGGATAAAGACATACGGGATTGCCTACTTTGCCTATTCCATCTGCATTTTCAATTCTACCCATATTTTTTGGATTTCTGAAATATTCAAGAACTTTTTCTGTATAGTCCATTTTTCACCTCATATATATTCAAGCATTCTTTCAAGGGA